>SXGU01521742.1_pt1 | contig 46952 bp, 62 predicted proteins | sample 3174531 | NCBI WGS metagenome assembly SXGU01 (sample SAMN11356863, study PRJNA531348) | freshwater metagenome | isolation source: freshwater sample F1-140 | place: China: Fuxian Lake, Yuxi | collected 2017-12-25 | reverse complement strand
GACGCGAGAGATCAAGAAAGCCCTTGGGATACGCGTCCAGGTGCACCTGGACGAAGCTGGGAACGTCCGCGTCCAGCTCCTTGATGTTCACACGTGAAGCCTCACACCTTCGTGCTCTTGCCCAAGGCCAAGCACTCGTCTCGCTACACCCACTGGCCCGTGTGCGAGCGCTGCGGCCTGGTCCAGCTCCGGAACCCTGCCTCCGATGCAGCAGCAGCACGGAGCACTTGTCCAGGGAAGTAGCAAGGACGTGAAGAAAGTTCTTGCTTTCGATCTATCGCAGTGATAGATCAAGATCATGGACGTCAACGAGATTGCTAATTGCCCAGCTGGTCTGAAGTACGTCTCGCTCGACACGGCGGCAGAATGCTCGCCCGTGAGTGAGGAAACCTATGCCGAGCTCTGGCGCCTTGTCAGGACCCTTGACGAGAAGCGCGTGGAGAGGGAGTGGCCGGAGCCCGACGCGGACGAGGCAGCCTCACTTGGAAAGTGGTGGCCATCCCTGTCGGAAGACGTTCGCCAGGACATCCTGAAAGCCGCGAAGGAAGAGGGTTGGATGGACGCTTGACCTCTTCCTCTGGACGCTCCGGCCTGCCATCACAAGCGGAGGGCCTTTCCGGGTAGAGGCCAAGAACATGAACACCGAAGCTAAGAAGATCGCCCTGCCTGTACGGGTTTACCTGCGCCGCACCATCGACGGGATAGACGTTCTCGTCTGGTCTGATGGTGCCCTGTCGGATCGTCTCGGATACCTCGTGGCAGGCAGGCTTCCCGCGGCCCTCCGCACGATCGCAGCAGACGAGATCTGCACGTTGAATTGGGACGAGTTGCCCCGTCTCGTGCTTGCCGCCAAGAAGGTGCGCGGGGAGGACGTGCACGCCCTCCGCACTTCCCTCCGTCGTGGGCTCCCTCGCGCACCCCTCACCGAAGAGGAGCGCGTCTCCATCCTGGAGAGCGAATCTACCCGACGCCTTGCCAGGACGCGAGAGCACCTCACGTTCTGCCGTGGCGCACATTGCAAGGTATGCTCCGGAAAACCGACATGAGAAAGGGAAGAAAGGTCTTGCTTTCGATCTATCGCGGCGATAGATCAAGATCTCGGGCGAATCGAAGCGCTCGAAGGAGAAGAAGATCATGGACAGCATTCAAACCTTCGCCGTTCTGCTTGGAAACCGCACATCCGTAGAAGCCGCTTTGGTCTCTCTAGCCAAGCGCGCAGAAAGGAAGGGGCTTCCCGTTCTCTCCTGGACAGTGGCAAGAAGGCTTCGTGGTTGGACGCATGAAGGCCTGGGAGGCTTGGGAATGGCTGGCGACTTTGCCAGCGGAAGGTGAGGCGACATGAACTCGAACGTACATCCTGACTTCCAGCGCAAGGTGGGGGATCTGCTGAAGAGCAAGCGCGTCTACCTGGAGGAGGTAGAGCAGGCGAAGCAGATCGCCGAGAAGGCCAAGCCAGGGGAATGGCGAGTCCGGAACGGGACCGTTTGCCGCTTCGATGGCGAACACGTCCAGGACGCGGAAAGCCTCGCCTTCATGGCGAAGGCCCGGTGCCTGGTGCCCGCGCTCGCTCGCATGGTCGCGGATATGGTTGATCTCCTGGCGAACCAGGTTTCGGAGTCTCATCACAACAAGGCCTCGTTCTTGCGCGAGAGGGAGCACCGCGAAGCGGACTTCTCCCGCATGGCCAAGGGAGGACGGAGCGAGACGGATCTCTATCTGATCGTCGAAGCCCTCGAGAACTGCAAGATCATGTCGAGCTATGCACGAGAGCTCATCACGCAATGGGCGGACGGCGCGACGAACACTGACATGCTTCGGGCACACCTCCGCAACGCGCCGAAGCGCGAGGACTTGGAAGCGAGGGTCAAGGAACTGGCACTTGAGATCCAAGAAGTGAAGCGCGCGAAGGCGGAAGAGATCGTGGCGGAGCAACTCAGGCTTGGCCTCGTGCGCGCGAAGAGGAAGACATGATCGTGCAATGCCCCGGCTGCGGCTCCGTTCGTGGTTGCGCATGCACGCCAGCGAGCATCAGAGCGCAGCTAGAGAAGGACAGGATCGAGTTAGACGAGCGCGCGATCGAGTACACGGCATGGAGCTTGAAGCAGAGCGCGCTCCGGTTCAAGCTCGAAGGCGCGATCAAGAAGTGCCTGGAGAGGACCGGCGCCGAGACGAGCGCGCCGTGGAACCCGGGTTGCGATCTACCCAAAGGCGCACACGATGCGCTTCGAGAGCTGAGGAAGGTGCTGACATGAACGCTGTAACTTGCCAGATCACGCTCGGCACATCGTGCGCGAACCTATGGCTACGACCTTGTGAGGTGCGCTCGTGAGGACCGCATGGGTACCGCTCCGGAGGGTGTTTCGAGCCACGCCCTCCTGGACCATCGTCGCAGAAGAAGCCCAGTCCGAGCTTGACGGTATCGTGAGGATCTACACATGGCGCAAGTTCCAGGGCAAAGAGGTCATGTGCAGATATTGCGATCCGACATGGGAGCAAGCGTCCTGGAGAGCTGCGGCGCTAGGCCTGGCGATCTTGGATTCGGAGTTTTGCTTTTCTGCCTTCCTCAGGGAGCACGGGGTCAAGCCATGAAGATCGAGGAACGTAGCTCCGGCCTTATCGTAGATATCTTCGCCGGAGGAGGAGGAGGCGCATCTACGGGTTTCGCGCTCGCTGGCCTCTCCGTGGACGTTGCGGTGAACCACGATCCAGAGGCTTTACTTGTACACCGAGCGAATCACCCCGAGACGTTCCACCTCGGAGGGGACGTGTGGGACGTGGACCCGGTCAAGGTCACCTTCGGGCGACCGATGCGCGCTCTCTGGGCTTCGCCTGACTGCAAGCACTTCTCCCGGGCGAAGGGTGCGGCGCCCCGATCTGAGCGTGTTCGTGCGCTGGCAGGTGTCGTGGTTCGCTGGGCTCGAAGGGTGCGCCCTCCGGTCATCTTCCTGGAGAACGTTTCGGAGTTCGTCACGTGGGGCCCGCTTGATGCAGCCGGAGCGCCCATCCCGGAGCGGAAGGGGGATACGTTCCGTCAATGGGTCGGGAGGATCCGCGCGTTGGGGTATGTCTTGGAGTGGAGGGAGCTCCGAGCCATGGACTACGGCGCGGCCACGACAAGGAAGCGGCTCTTCCTCATCGCGCGTTGTGACGGCCTCCCGATCGTCTGGCCAGAGCCAACCCATGGACCCGGGAGGCTGCCCTACAAGACAGCCAGAGACGTTATCAACTTCTCTCTTCCTTGCCCAAGCATCTTCGGGAGGAAGAAGCCCTTGGCCGAGAAGACCCAGCTTCGGATAGCTCGTGGTCTGTCGAAGTTCGGAGGGGAGCACGTCTCCAAATACTTCGGCAAGGGGACGGGACACGGGTTGGATGCGCCTCTGTCCACGATCACCTGCCTACCCCGACACGCCCTCATTCAGACGGGCTACGGCGAGAGGCCAGGCCAGGCCCCACGCTCATTAGACCTTGACGCGCCCCTTGGTACCATCATGGCTGGCGGGTGCAAGCACGCCATGGTGACGGCCTTTGTTGCGAAGCACTACGGGGGAAACGAGGGGCCAGGCCTCCCGTTAGATGTTCCGCTCGGGACCATCACGTGCGTGGACCATCATGCCATGGTTGCTGGGCTCGACGGCGGGGAGCCTGCGGCAGAGTGCCGATCGTGGATCGATCAGTACATCGGCAAGGACGCGCTTCCGGGTGTCTTGGATATCGGCATGCGGATGCTCTCCGTCAGGGAACTCTTCGACGCACAAGGGTTCTCGCCAGCATACGTAATCGATCCAGTATTCGGGGGGAAGAGGCTCACGGAACGAGCGCAACAGAGGCTCGTGGGGAACAGCGTCTCTCCGCCCGTGGCCCGTGCGCTTGTCGAAGCGAACCTGATTCGGGAGGCTCTTTCTCATGTGGCATGATCTCGCCGCGGAGATTGAGGAGGAGTTCGCCAGCTTTGAGGGGCGCGTGGAAGAGGGGAGCTGGAACAAGGTGGGCTTGACGCTTCGGCGGCCTTCCGGCGCCGGCCTCCCGGGCATGGGAGGGAACAGGATCAAAGGCCGATCGCCGGAGTCCTTGCAGAAGCGAAAGGTGTACAACCGAGCCAGGCAACGAGCCAACAGGGACAGGGCGAACAAGCTCCGCAGGGACAAGCGATCCGCGAAGAAGGTCCAGGTAACTAAGATGAAGCTCGTCGACAAGCGAGCTTATAATCTCGCGTGGCAGAGAGCGCATGCAGAGAAGCGGAATAAGAAGAAGCGCGAACGTCGAGCGGAGAGGAAGAAGGCCGCAGCATGATCACGATGAAGACGTGGGAGAAGACCAGGGGGAAGAAGCTTGCAGAGACCTATGGAGAGTCCTTCGTTCTCGGTCAGTACGCGAGGGAATGGAGATCTGTCGACGATGCGATCGACGCATCGATCCAAAAGGAGCACCGGGTACTGGACGCGCTCGAGCGCGCGAAGGGGATCAAGGACAAGAGGAAGGCGAAGGATGAGATCGACGCCGAGCTGGCTCCGGGGATGGAGCATATCCTAAAGCCGTTCGAGCTCACGATGGCCAACTCAGGGAAGAAGCTGGACCAGCTCCCCCGGTACTATGGACGGAGCCCTCACGAGTTCGCGATCCTTCTGGGCGCTGCGATAGAGGGCTTGCGCTTGGCGCTGAAGGCGGCGAGCGATTACCGCTGGAGAGATCTCCGGGTCTGACCTGTTCCGTTGCTACCCTCTTCCCGTGGCGCATACCGCTAGCACCTTCATCGTTTCGTTCCCGGAGTTCTCCGGGATTGACTCGGCACTCATCACGCTGAAGCTCGCCGAAGCGGAACTCTGCATCGATCGAGTTCTCTGGGCTACTCGAGCCGACGCGGGGCAGGGCTACATGGCCGCTCACCTTCTTGCTACTTCTCCTTTCGGCAACGGGACCGCGACAGTTCAGAAGGACGGGTCCACACGGTACGAGAAGAACTTCGCACGTCTGGCCAGGATCGTTACGGGCGGTATCCGGTCCACCTGATGCCCTTCAAGGACAAGGATAACGGGTACAAGAAGCTCGTTCAGTCCGTCTACAAGCTAGGGGCCGTGCCCAGAATCGAGGTAGGCGTTCTCTCCGGGAAGGCTGACGAGATGCACGTCACGGAAGGCGGTACAAGGCAGGTTACCGTCTTGGATGTCGCGATCTGGAACGAATTCGGGACGAAGAAGATTCCCGAGCGATCCTTCATCCGTGCATGGTTCGACGAGAACGAGGAGAAGGCGCGGACCGCCGTCCGTCGTCTACTGTCCTCCGTCGTCTCCGGCAAGAGGGAAGCGAAGGATGTTGCGAATATCCTCGGAACGACGTTCGTAGCGCAGATCCAGAAGCGCATGGCTTCGGGGATCGCCCCAGAGAATGCCGAAGAGACGATCGAAAGGAAGGGGAGCTCCAAGCCCCTGATCGATACCGGTCAGCTCCGGAGTTCCATCACCTTCCGCGTGGTCGACGGGAAGCGCGCCACCTAATCTCTCTCCGTGGCCACTACCTTTCCACGTGCAGGGGTCCGCGCGCTACTCGCGACGTTGACCGGCTTCCCTGCGTCGAACATCCTGTTCTTGAACGAGCCGGAACCGGCGTTCTCGCCGAAGGCCGGGGCGTTCAAGGGTGCGATCCGTATGAAGCTCCGGACGTCGAAGGACAGCGCGCAGGACGAGATCCGCCGCACGTGGAACGCCGGGACGAGCACTTTGACAGAGAGCACCGGGGGACAGAGGACGCACACGCTAGAGGTACGGCTCGAGTCCCATGTGGCAACGACGCCCGCTAGCGATGTCCTGGAAGAGCTCCGGGTCAGGTTCGGGTTCACGTCCAGCGCCGCGCTCTGGACGGCGCAAGGCCTCGCCCTGACCGGGACGGGGGATATCGTACCGATCCCCGGCGTCGTCTCGAGCACGGGGAACCGGGAGATCTCGACGGCGGTAATGGAGCTGTTCCTGAACCAGGCCGTCTCGATCGACAGCGCTACCCCTGTCGGCTGGATCGAGAAGGTCAACCACGGACACCCGGCGTCACCCGGTGCGGCTCCCGTCGTAGACCTGGTGTTCACTCCGGCTTGACTACCCTATGTCCATGTCGGATCTGAGCGCAGCTATCGGCACGTTTGCGAGCATAAGCGCCGTGGTCGTTGGCGCGGCCTGGTCCATTGCAGGCCGTCTCGCCTCACTAGAGACGAAGATCGATCTGCTGTTCGGCGCGCTTGCCGATGGCGTTGCCAGGCTAGAAGCCCCGCCCATCCCACGCATTCGACAGAAGTCCAACAAGAGCAACCCGCTATGAATATTCGTAATCTCACCTGGCCTCAGGTTATCGTTCTCGTGGCGTGCTTGGCTGCGACCTTCGGGGCTTACAAGCTCCTTGGGCCGGAGGCTGGGAATCTCTCCGCAATTGCGTCCACGATCGTGACTTTTCTCCTTGGTCGGGACCCTCCGACCAACCCGCCTTCCGGCTCGCCTTTGGGTACCGGCCCCTGGCCCAAGCTCGTCACTGGAGCGGCCAGCGCCGCGGCGCTTCTCGTCGCGCTCCTCTTTCTCCAGGGGTGTGCGTGGTTCGAGGCAGCGCGTCCCGTTGCGGAGGACGTCGCCAGCCAGGCCGCGCAGATCTCCCGGTGCGCCCGAGATGCAGGCTCCGAGGATTCGGGGGACCGGTGAGCGATCTCATTCTCGGCGCGGATATCTCCAGCCTTCAAGGCCGGTGCGACTTCGTGAAGATGCGCGACGAAGGGGGGATCCGTTTCCTCTGGATCCGCTCTTCCGGAGCCATCGGCGGGGCAGGGATCGATCCGCTCGCGAAGGCGAATGCGGCAGGTGCACGAGCCGCGGGGCTCCCTGCGGGTCCCTACCACGTCTTCCACCATGGGCAGGCCGCGGAGAGGTCCGCTGAGGCGTGCATCGGGGCCGTGGATGATCTGGGCTGGGCTCCGGGGGACTTGCCTCCGGTGATCGACGCGGAGATCCCCTACGACGTGAAGGACATCGCCGGGACCGTCGTCTCCAGCCTGGAGCGCTTCGTGGAGGCCTTCGAGCGACGCTTCCTACGGATGCCCGTCATCTACGGCTATAAGCCCTGGTACGATCAGTTAGGCGCCGCGCTTACGTCGTCGTCCGTCTTGGCAGGGTGTGAGTTCTGGGTTGCCGCGTACCCGTTCCTGGGGCCTTACCCGAAGGCGAAGCTGAACGTCTCCAAGCTTCCGAAGACTCCGAAGATCTGGCCATTGCCGATCGCCTGGCAGTACAGCGGAAACCACTCCGAGCCTCTGCCCGGCGTCCCCCGTCAGCCTTGCATGCAGGGCCACAAGGATTGCAGGCCGATCGATCGAAACGTCTTTCTCGGGGACGAGCTCGCGTTCGCGCGCTTCCGGGGGCTCGAGGTAGGGGAAGGAGGGCCGGTCCACGGAACGCACGTGGTGGAAGCCTCCCTCGCCCGGCGAGGGTCCTGCCCCGACGATCGCTAGCAACCTTCCGGAGGGATCGGCCGAGTAGGGCGCATGATGACGCCCCTACTCCTGGTCCAGCCCTCCGGAGAACTCCAGATCCTAGCGGCCTGCCCTGCCTGTCGATCTGCCCTTCGCGTTAGAGGTACGCTGTACCTCTGGCTCCGGTGCGGGCCGTGTGGCCTTCGCGTCTGTCTCACGTGGCGGAAGGGGATCGCTTGATGGGAGGAGCGCAACCCGGACAAGCTCCGGGAGCTCGTGCCACGCATAGGCCAGGGCGATGCGTACGAGCTCCGAGGACGTGACGATCTGCCCGTGCTCCGCCGTGAGCCGCTCCGCCTCCATCTTCAGCCTGTCCCTGACCTCCGAAGGGAGCCGGAGCTTCAGGCCTGCCTTGTGGCGTTGCGCCTCCGGGACGTACGCCGTTTTCCGTGGGGGCTTCTTCACGGCTTCGACGCGTTCTCTTTGGCTATCTCCTGCTCCAGCCATGCGACGTACCGGCGCGCTTCCTCTTCCCGCTTCGGGGTAGGTGTCCAGTCTCCGGAGAGGAAGCGCGCCACAAGCCCACTTGCTGCTTCGCGCGCCGGCTCTAGGTACCTAGAGCGAACTTCTTCGGGCGCGGCCAGAGCCTCCCGGAGAAACCGCTTGGCCCAGTCTATTTCGTGCATCGGCGCACCTTACCCCGGAGCAAGGGGCCAGCGTAGACGGTCGGCTCGAGGGTCTTTGGCTTGACGGGGAGGCCTATAGGGTACGTCTTCGGCGCGCGAACCGTCGCAGGGGCTTCGTCGTGGGGCGTGTTCATGGGGCTCTCTCCTCCGGGTTTTCAGACGTGACCTTCTGCAACGAACATGGCGTGAGCGACGGAGTAGCCTCCGAGCTTTTCCAGGCTCCTGAAGACGCATCCTCCAACGGGTGCCTTCTCCTCCAGCCATCTTGCCCAAGCGATCTGATGCGCTCTGTTCTTGGCTTCGCGCACCTTCCGGGAGGCTTCCTCCCTCGCTTCGTCGGCCGACTTCGCCCCGGCCTTGATCTCCCTGACGGGTAGGCCCGTTGCGCGAGCCGCGCACGTCGTCCCGTAGTGGACCACTTCGCCGTCAACGTCCAGGGCCACCGTGAGCTTGAGGCCTGCCTTGCCGCAGCATTCGCAGGTTGTGATCTCGTCCGATGTGCCGAGATGAATGACGTTCGCCATGGAGAGAACCCTAGCCTTGACTGGGAGCCCAGTCAAGCGCGCTCTCGCGTTTTCTCCTCAGCTGGGTCCTCTGCAAGGGTCGCTCCGGCGAGAGTCACGGACAGGGACAAGGCTTCCGCCGCACGGCCTTCCTTGACCAGCAAGAGGACGCGTTCCGCCAAGCTGGTTACTAGCTCCTGTTTTTCTGGGGTAGATCCCTCGTAACCATCCGGAACTTCAGAGATTAGCTTTGCCCTTTTAATCCGTAGGTCCCGGGTTCGAGTCCCGGTCGGCCCACCGAGTTGAAAAGATTGAAGTTTCCCGGCCTTTGCAAGGTCCACCTTTGAGGCCTCCGTAACCAGCTTGTAACCAGAAGCTTCCGTCTTCCTTGCCGCGTCTTTGAGGGCTCCCTCCCCCAGGTGCGCGTATACCTGGGTCACGAGGATCGATGAGTGGCCAAGGTATTCCTTGACCTCTTCGAGCGTCCACTTGTGGCCCCACCATCCAGCCACGAGGGATGAGGCGCACGTGTGGCGCAGGTCGTGCCAGCGGATGGACTTCTTGATTCCAGCGAGTTCTAGGTAGCGGCTGAACGTGTCCCACTTGCCGAACGGCTTTGCTTGGCCCCTGCGGCACCCGGAGCGCGTAGGGAAGACCAGGCCGAAGGGGTTGACGGGGCACCAGGAAGGGAGCAAGGCCAGCCACTCTTGAGCCACGGCAAGCCCATCGCCGAACAGAGGCACGCGCCGCGTCTTCCCGTTCTTCGGCGCCTTGCCCTTCGAGCCGAAGCGCACGAACACGTGGGGGTCCTCGCCAGTGACGTGCAGATCCCTCAACTCAAGGTGCCACTGCTCGCCCTGTCGGAGCCCCGTGGCCCACGCAAACCGGGCAACCAGGCGATCGGCCAGAGGGATCTCCTCGCACGTGGAAAAGGCGTGCTGTTCCTCGGGATCGAGGTAGCCCGACTTTTCCACCGTCGTCTCCGTGGAGCTCTTCCGCACCTTGACCCCTACGCAGGGGTTTGAGCTCACTAGGCCGCGCTGCAAGGCCTCCGAGAACACGGCTGACACCAAGGCCAGGCACCTCTGAACCGTCTTCCTAGAGACCTTCCTTGAGCCGCGCTTGTCGGCCGCTTCCTTCCTCGAGAGGGCCCGCCCGAGTTCCGCTACGTGGGCGCTCGTGATCTCCAGCAGGGGGAGGCTCGCGATCGGGCTCTTCTCCAGGTGCACCCGAAACCTGGCCCTCTCGCTGGCCACGGAGCGCACGCCATCCGCCTCCCGGAGATCCAGGACGGACGCGCCGAACTTGGCGAAGGTGAGCAAGCCGACCCTTGACGCGTTCGCGGTGATTGACAGCGCCTTGTCGAGCACGTCACGGGCGGTCGCTTCGTCGGGCCAGGTCCCTAGGGATGGCCTGCTTCCATCGGCTTGGACGGGCATCCTGGCCCAGTAGCGAGCGCTCCTGAGCTTCGTGATCGATCCGTCACCGGGCATCGTTTTCTTGCTCATCCGTTCGATCTAGCAGATCGATAGATCAAAGCAAGCCCACTCGCTTCAGGGCATCTTGCGCGCGCTTGATAGTGAAGGGGTCCGCATCGGCCGGGACGGGCGGATGCTTCCTGTCGCATCTCGGCTGCCTCTTGCGGACAGGCTTGGGTGCTTCGGCCTGGCCCTGAGCTTCCGCGTTTATCGCGTCAAGCACATGATCGAGTGCTTCGTGCAGCGCACGGCGGAGCAAGGGGGACATGTTCAGAGGGTTAGTAACGCCCGGGTGAGATCTAAAGTGCATCTATCTCTCACGGCGTGAGCCTCAACGACGTCATTTCTCTGACCATTTCCGCCAGCTCGAACACGCCGACGCGGGAAGGGTTCGGGGTGCCTCTCCTGGCCGTGAGCAAGGTTCCTGCCACCTGGGGCGCCGCGAGGGTCCGGTCCTTCTCGACACTGACGGAGATGACGGACGCAGGGTTCCTTGTGACGGACCCAGCCTACCTCATGGCCACGAAGCTTTGCAGCCAGAATCCACGGCCGGCTACCTGGAAGATAGGCAAGAAGGCCGTAGCTTCGAGCCAGTCAATCCAACTGCTCGTCACGGACGCAACGGAGGGCTTGGTCTACACGATCACGGTCGGGACCAGCGTCATCACGCGCACCGTCCCTGCGGCGAGCTCGACCTCCGCTGAGGCTACAGCCATTGCGGCGCTGATTGACGCGCTTGCAGGAGCCGTTGCTTCGGCCGCTACTGCAACGATCACCGTCACACCCGCCACAACCGGCGCGCTCCTGGACTTCTCCGCGTGGAGTTCGGCCCTTCGCCTTACTGATGCGACGGCCGACCCCGGCATCGCTACCGATCTGGCGGCCTTCCTGGCGGAGACAAGCGATTGGTACGGGCTCGCGCTGGACAACAACTCCAAGGCGGAAGTGGTTGCTGCTGCGGCCTGGGTAGAGGCGAACAAGAAGCTCTTCATTACCAACACGTCCGACTACGGGAACAAGGACGCGGGCTCTACCACTGACACGGCATATACGCTGAAGGCCGCGTCATACAAGCGGACTGCTTGCCTGTTCTCCGGCGCGCAGCTCCTCAGCTACTCCGGCCTGGCATGGATGGCGGAGGAGTTCCCGTACGATCCGGGCAAGAGGACATGGGCTTTCAAGGCCCTAGCCGGTGTGACGGTGGACGTTCTCACCTCCGGGTGGGAGTCCGCGCTGAAGGCGAAGAACTGCACGTTCTACGCGGCGATCCTCGGTGTGGCATGTACCCAGGGAGGCAAGTCCGCTCAGGGCGAATGGATCGACACGATGCGCTTCATCGATTGGTTCGAGAGCGAGATGAAGTTGCAGGTCTTCAACGTCATCGTGAACAGCCCAAAGATCCCCTATACGGATAAGGGCGCAGGCACGATCTACTCGACCATGAGCGCTGTCATGCGCTCAGGCGTTCGAGCAGGGGGACTCGTGGATGACAGCAACCTTGCGGTCGTCGTGCCGAAGGTGGCCGACGTGGACGCCGTAAGCAAGGCCGGGCGACTCCTCCCGGATATCACTTTCTCCGGCACGCTTGACGGAGCAATTCACTCCGTCAAGATTGCCGGTACTCTGACCGTCTGAGGAATACATGTCCGGTAACTTCTTCTGCTACGATCCCAATAACATAACCATCGTGGGCGCTGGCGTTCCGATAGACGGAGGTTTCGCCGATGGAGCGTTCGTGGAGATAGCTTACGATAGCGACGCCTTCGTTGACGTCGTGGGTACGGATGGAGATGTTACCCGGTCAAAGACCAACGACCGAAGGGCGACCATCACGATATCCCTGATGTCCTCGAGCAACAACAACACGCTCTTCTCCCTGATCCACAACATCGATCTGGGGCAGGACAACGGCGCTGGCGTCGGGCCAGCCCTGATCAAGGACAACCAGGGGACAACGCTCTTCGCGGCGGAAAAGTCCTGGGTCATGAAGACGCCCGATCGCACTTTCGACAAGACAGCTACCGCGGTCGTCTGGAAGATCCGATGCGCGGATCTTAAATGTCGCATCGGCGGTAACTAAGACCTACCTACTTCGGAGGGCAGGCGGAGGGCAGGGAGCAATCCCTGCCATTTCCTTTACTACCATCCTGCTATGCCCCTGGAAACCAGAACCAAGCTTATCAACGGACGCGAGTACGAGGTCCGGCAGCTCGACGCATTGAAAGGCCGCTCCGTCTTCCTCCGTCTGGCGAAGTATGCAATCCCTGCCCTGACCGAGATCAAGGAAGCCGCCTCTTCTCCTGCTTCAGAGGGGGAGGACGCGGCGCTGAAGATCCTTGGCGGATCCCTGTCCAAGATCGCGGAGTCCGTCACGGAAGAGGATTTCAACTTCTTCTGCGACACCCTGGCCCCTACCACGTGTGTCGAGATCGATGGAAAGAGGCCTCAGCTTGACAGGGTGTTCCCCGTCCACTTCGCCGGGAACTACGCCGAAATGCTCGGCTGGCTCGCCTTTGCCTTCGAGGTGAACTTCGGAAGTTTTTTCGTCGGGACAGGCCGGACGCAAGGATCGTCAGGTCTGAGCACCAAGTAACGTACACCTTCCCTGGCCACGTAGATTGGCACGTGTGGCGCCTGGTGACCTCCAGCCGGCTCCATGTCTCGTTGGCTGACCTAGGCTCTTCTTGGAGCTTCTGGGATATGACCGTTGCGCACGACCTTCTTAACATCATGGAAAGCGCGGAGTCAATCGCACGCGCTAGGGCCAAGGTCGGGTGATGGCACTCCGTGAACTCCTCGCTAGCTTTTCGATCGATGCGGGCTCGGCCGTCTCCACGCTGAAGAGCCTGGACCATAAGATCTCCGGGGCAGGGGAGAAGTTGGCAGGCCTTGCGGAGGCCTTCGTCGGGGGTGAGCTCCTGTCCGGGATGAAGGAGTTCATCACGCAACAGATTGAGCTGGGCTCCGTCCTGAATGACACCAGCGAACGCCTAGGTATCGGGACGGACGACTTGCAGTCCTTCCAGTTCGCCGCAGGCCTTGCAGGTGTGTCGAGCGAGTCAGCCAGCCAGGCCCTTGGGTTCCTCAATAAGAACATGGGCGAGGCCTTGGACGGCAATAAGGAAGCCGTCCAGACGTTCAAGGATCTTGACGTGTCCCTGAAGGATTCCGGAGGGAACGTTCGGGAGCTTGGCGACGTCATCCCGGAGATCGCGGACGCCTTCGAGAAGATGGGCAGTGACCAGGAGCGCACGGCCAAGATCATGAAGATCTTCGGGAAGAGCGGTGCGGCCTTGATCCCGCTCCTGAAGGGGGGCTCGAAAGAACTCGTCAAGATGCATCAGGAGTTCCTGGCTCTCGGCGGAGGGATGAGTAAGGAGTTCATCGAAGCGGCGGACAAGACGGGGGACGAACTGGACAAGATGAAGTTCGGCTTCAAGTCCTTCAAGTCGGCCATCGCAGCGGAGGCGTTGCCCTACGTCCTCCGGTTCGCGGAGAAGGGGCAAGATCTGGCAAAGCGGCTGATCAAGCTCTCCCGAGAAACGGACCTCGCCAAATACGCCATAACCGGCATGGGCGTTGCCGGGGCGGCTTCCGCGGCCAAGGTCGTTTACGAGTTCTCGAAGCTGTTCGGGCTCCTGCCTGCCGGGAACGCGGGAATCATAAAGACCCTGGCCAGCCTGGGAGGGATCGGCCTGGTCATCGGCCTATTCGTCGGCGCTGCAATCGCTGTCGAAGATCTCTGGACATCAATAAACGGGGGTGAAGGCCTCATCGCAGGCCTGGTCACGGAGATCTTCGGGCTTGAGCGGGGCCTCGAATTCGTCGCCGCGATGCGGGAGGCCTGGGATGCGGTCAAGCAAGCCATTGAACCCCTTGGTCCTGTCGTCGAAAAGGTCGGGACCGAGGTAGGGAAGATCGCGCTGAAGTGGGGCCCTAAGCTTCTGGCCACGTTCGTTCAGATCGTAACAGCCGTGTCAGAGGCGATCGTCAAGGTCTCGGAGTTCTTCGGGCTGTTGAACTCGGAGGACACGGGGAAAGGTGTGGGTGCGGACATGATGGCGAAGCGTCAAGCAGAGATTGCCGCTAGGGCCATGGTCCACGTTGAAGCCGCTGGAGGAAGAGCGCCAGCGCCCGGAGCCCCGGCCGTGCCTGTTCCTGTCACGCTACCGGCCCCTGGCGGCGTTGCCGGAGCCCCCACGCTCAACCAGAACATTAGAGCGGACATCACGGTCCAGGGAGGCACCACGAACCAGCAAACAGGCGCCGCTGTCAAGGGTGGTATCAAGGACGGCTTCGGGGCTACGTTGGCTGAAGGCTTCGCCGCGGTGCATTCCTGATGGGTGCTTACCTCTACTGGGTCCCAAAAGGGGGAGCCGCGAAGACGCTCCTGTTCGACGTCGTTACCGACGAGACGCAAGAGCTCGCCGTAACCATCACGGAGCACCCCGTGGAGGACGGCCCGAACGTGGCCGACCATATCCGGCGCGAGCTGAACGCCGTATCCCTTGAGTGCCAGGTCAGCAACGCCCCAGTCTTCGACGTCAACGGGAGAGGGGCGAAGGTTGAAGCCGTAGAGCTGAAGATGGAGAAGTTCAAGGCACCCCTGGCCCCGAACCCGGGCAGCGCCTACAAGGCGATCGGCGGCGCGATATCCTCCTTGTTCTCCGGGGAGGAGAAGCACTCTGCTACCGTGATGCAGTTCCCGAAGGCCTTCGACGCGGTAGGGGATACCCTGGCCATCCTCGAGAAGATCCGGGATGACGAGACGCTCGTGCAGGTGGCGCTTCCGTCGAAGATCTACAAGGACATGTGCCTGGTGAAGCTGACCATGAAGCGAAACGCATCCATCGGGGATGCTGCTGCCTTCCACCTTGAATTCAAGGAGGTCCGGAAGGTCAAGGTCAACATCGTTGCGGCCCCAAAGCCCACGGAGAAGCGCGCCGTACCGATGAAGCAGAGAGGCTCTCAGGATCCGAAGGACGTTAAGGTTCCCGCGCAGAAGAAAAGCCTCCTCTCGGGGTTGCTGAAGTGACAGTCCAGATCATACCCACGGACACGGAGCCATTTTATACCCAGGAAACCAGCCTGGAAGGCTCGGCCTATTCCCTGGAGTTCCGGTACAGCCAGCGGGAAGGGACATGGTACTTCTCCATTGGCCTGCCTGACGGAACGGAGCTGGCCTCAGGGGTGAAGGTCATGTGTAACAGGCCTCTCCTGAAACGCTGGGCTGACGTGCGCCTCCCCCCGGGGGATATCCTGGCCGTGCCGAACGATGGCGACGATAGCCCGCCCGGCCTGGAGGAACTCGGAGAGGGCAGGCGCGTCACCCTGCTCTACCTGCCCTCGGACGGCGTTCTATGAGCTCTGACGGAAAGACCCTTTTCGGGCGGATCTACAACGTCACGATCGGGACGCTGGACGTGTCCGCACTGCGGTGTTCGTTCAGAGTCAAAAAGTCCTTGAAGCCTGAGCCGAACGTGGCGACGGTGAAGATATGGAACCTGTCCGAGAAGTCCCGGGCCGTGTTCTCCGGGAAGGGTGCGCTGAAGATCCGTGTGGAAGCCGGGTACAGGGAGACGGGCCTTCACCAGATCTACCTTGGCGAGGTCCGCTCCGGGCATTCTACCGTCGAGGGACCGGACATCGTTACGGAGGTCACGACGGGGGACGGGGAGACGGCGATACAAACTTCAAGGATCCATGTCCCTGTCGGGCCGTCCATGCCCGTGAACGTGGTGCTCGAGGCCATCGTCAAGGCGCTTGGGGTAGGCCAGGGGAACGTTGGGCAGCTCGCCGCAGCTCTGTCTTCAAGCGGCGTTGCTTCCATGTTCGGGCCGGGGTCAGCTCTGTCCGGGAGCGCCGCACGACAGCTAACCGACTTCTGCCGCTCGGCCGATTTAGAATGGTCGATCCAGGACGGGAAGATCCAGATCCTCAACCTGAACAAGCCGCTGGAAGGTAAGGCCGTGAAGCTATCCCCAAGCTCCGGCTTGCTCGGCTCCCCCACCGTGGACGGTAAAGGCGTCGTGAAGGCGAAGACCCTGATGATTCCGGAACTCGCCCCGGGCAGGCTTGTCGTCTTCGAGTCCAAGGGAGTGAACGGGGGATACCGTCTTCAACAGGTGGAATACGTGGGGGACACGCACGGGGAGGACTGGGGAACGGAGATAGAATGCAAGAAGTACTAACTAGCCCTCATGGGTGAATCTCGATCCCTTCCGGAACTTCTCGAGGCTTTCGGCCGTTCGCTTCTTGGTGGCGTGCATACTGGCCTTCCTGCGCGTGTGCTTGCCTTTGACGCCACGAAGTGCACCGTTGACGTGGAACTTCAGATCAAGGCCGAGTACTCGGACCCGGACACCAGGGAGCGCATTTACGAAGATCGCCCGGCGATCGGGGCCGTACCGGTAATCTGGCCACGGGGCGGCGGGTACGTGATCACGCTCCCTCTGGCGAAGGGCGACTTCGTCTGGCTCTTGTTCTCGGAGCAGGCCCTTTCCGAATGGCGGACCACGGGCCAGGTGAGCGAGCCGACCGACGCACGAAGACACTCCCTCGGCTACCCCTACGCGCTCCCTGGGGCCTTCCCGGACGTCCTGGCCCTGTCCTCTACCGACGCGCCTACCAGGGGCTCCACGATGGTCCTTGGGGGCGATGGAGCGGACGCGCAGATCGTGATCAATAAAGGTGCCGTGCCCCCCGTGATCAAGATCGGCAAGAGCGCGACGGACTTCGTAGCCCTGGCTAGCTTGGTACAGACGGCCCTGGACGCGATCAAAACGGCCTACAACGCACACAAGCATGGTGGCGTCGTGCCAGACACCCTGATCGGCACCCTTGGCCCCGTGGCCGCGACCTTGGTCAAAGCGAAGTGATCAGTTCACGGAGGTCTTTATCTCCGCGAAGTCTCCCGGGGCAATAACCGAGCCAGAGCCGTAGAAGACGACGCCGGTCGGCGTCGTCCCGGCAACGCACGATCCAGCCTTTGAGTAGACCTGAGCCGGAGGGTTGCCGAAGGGGGCAGCCGCATAGAAGGTGGCTCTGAACTCACCGGCTACCGCCGCGGTCGTGTACAGGTACCTTGGGCTGGTGCCTGTCGGGGCCGTGAGCCCAAGGGGCTGGGAGCAGGCCGCGTCGGAGTACAGATAAGCGCTAAGGGCCGTGGTCAGGGGGAAGCACCTCTTAGTCCCGTCCGTGGCGACCAAGCCGTTGACCGGCGAGCATTCCTCGCTTCCACGGCCCGTGTCGATCACCGGGCCGTAGGTCGTGGCCTCGTACCCGTCCGGGCTCGAGGTGACCGTCTGACGGACCTTGAGGCGGCTACCGCTCTTAGGCTTGGGTGCGTCCGCGCCCGGCGCTCCGGGAGCTCCTGGGGCCCCGGGCTGACCGTCCTTGCCCGCTGTTCCGCTCGCTCCCCCTTGCCCCCCCTGGCCCGTGGTTCCTCCCCCTGTCGTTGCAGGATCGGCCGAGCAACCCAGGAAGAGCAACGCGAACATCCATAGCCGCATAGATAGACCTCCGAGCAAAGGGGTAGCGCATGCCCGGAGCACTTGCAAGGGCCGGTCTACTCCTACCCTCCCCGGGTGACTGCGTTTCTCCAAAAAGCTGACGGCGGGATATCTATCACCAACGGCCGGCTTTCACTCATTCGGGGGCCCCAGGAGAAGGCGCAGAAGATCCGAGGAAGGCTCCTCCTTGGCCTGGGGGAATGGTTCCTGAACAGCTTGGTAGGCGTCCCCTACTTTGAGGCCATCCTCGTATCTGCGCCGCGGATCGAGATCCTGAAACGGATCTTCCGCGACGTGATCCTGTCCGTTCCCGGTGTCGCCGAAGTCGCGGAGCTGGAGCTGACCTACAACCGAGGCACCCGGGTAGGTACCTTGACCTGGCGCGCCTTCGATGACGAGGGGACCGAGATACCGGGCGGAGATGGCGAGCCCTTCATCGTGAGAGCGGGTTGACATGTCGGGTTTGACGTCTACAGGCTTCGTCGCGGCAACGCTGGAGGAAATAAAGGAGGAGATCGAAACCGAGCTCTTGGCCACGGTGGACCCCGGCCTTGACCTGTCCCCAGATCAACCGATGGGACAGATCGTAGGTATCGTCAGTCAGAGGGAGGCGAAACTCTGGGAACTCCTGGCCGTGGCTTACGGAGGCGCGGACCCTGCCGCTGCGGAGAGCTTCCTTCTCGACGGCGTTTGTGATCTCACCGGGACGACGCGTCTACCCGCTACGAAGTCCGTCGTTACGGTGAATTGCGGCGTGGACAACAACTTCAGCGCCGCAGTAGGTGCCCTGAAAGCAAACGTCAGTGGAAGTCCTCTTGTGCTCTTCAAAAACAAGAGCGCCGTCGGCCCGCTCACCCCGGCCGGGACATACCCGATCGTGTTCGAGGCCACGGAATATGGACCTACTCAAGCGCTTGCCGGGACGCTCACCGTAATTACCGCTCCCGTGGGCGGATGGAACACCGCAACCAACCCTCTTGACGCGACCCTTGGGCGCCTCACGGAGACGGACGCGGCCCTCGCCATCCGGAGGGAGGAAGAGCTCTCCAAGGCAGGCGCGTGTACGGTGGACTCCCTGCGCGCGGACCTGCTCGAGGTGACCGGGGTTCAACAGGCCTTCGTCTTCGAGAATACTTCGCTCGTCACGAACTCGGACGGGATGCCGGGGAAGTCCTTCGAGGCGGTGATCTTCGACGGGACCAGCCCCGCGGCCACGAATGCCGATATCGCGAAGGTCGTGTGGGAGGGGAAGCCCTCCGGAATCGAGATGCACGGGACCACGAGCGTCAACCACGTGGACGCCACGGGCGTTACCCGTGTCGTGAAGTTCTCCCGGGCGACCGTGCGTCAAGTCTGGCTTGAGTTCGATCTGACGATCGATGCTAACACCTGGCCAGCTACCGGGGCCACGCTGGTCAAGGCCGCTGTTGCTCTGGCTGGAGCCTCCGCTCTGAACCTTGGGATCGATGTCGTCGCGGCCAGGGTCAAGGCTTGGGCCTTCGGGCTCGGCGTGCTCGACGTCACGGCCCTCCGTCTCGGGTTCGCCGTCTCCCCTGTCGGTACGTCCAACCTGACGATCACCGGGCGGCAGATCGCCAGCCTGGACACGAGCCGGATGACCGTGGCCACGACGGCGGGCACCCCGTGATCCCCGTTCGAGAAGACGATCACTCCAGCGCCGCACCGCTCCTTTTGACGGACGCGTTCCGGGGCAAGCCTCCGAACGATGAGATCCTAAAGTCCCTCACGAAGCCGCTTGTCGGGCTCGAGGCTGCGGCTTGGGACGTCATCCTGAAGCGTCGGCTAGGTACCGCCGAAGGCGAACAGCTAGACGTCTTGGGGCGCGTGGTAGGGGAGCCGCGCAGGGGTCGATCGGACGCTCTGTACCTGTCCGTTCTAAAGTTGGTGATTCGTGTTCGGCGCTCCCAGGGCAGGACGATCGATCTGCTAAACGTGCTCACCCTAACGGGGTTCGACTTCAGCTACGCGGAGAGCTACCCGGCAGGCTGGCGCGCGGAGATCTTCGTACTCCCGAATGGGCCGGACATCGCTTATTGGCTGCTGAAGGCCAAAGCCGTTGGCACCTCCGGAACGGTCGTCTATTCAACCGTCTCTAGGATCACGACGTGGACCATGGACAGCCCCACCTTCGCAGGGGTTACCGGGAACGTCTTCGCCAGCGTGACGAACCGAGCCTTAGGTTTCGGGTTGGGCTCCTGTCGAGCGGCCTAACCTAGGAACGCATGATACCCTTCAAGCCTTCGATTGCTTCGCCTATCCCGTGGGCTACCGCGGCCAGCTACCCGGCCGGCGCTTTCACGTGGAGCGGACAGCCCACGAAGGTCGTCCCGGCCGTGCCCTACTGGACCCCGGGAGAACACCCCGCGGCGGAGGAGTTCAACGCCTTCCAGTCGGACAACTCCCTCCGGCTAAAAGAGGCGAAGGCCGATCTGGAGAAGTTGCAGCGGCAGGGGGAGATCACGAGCCTCAAAACCTACGTGACCACGGCCGGGGCCAACGACGCCATGGCCGCTTGTTGTACGGCGTCGGGCCGTACCTACATGATCCAGAACTACAACGGAGGAGGCGCATCTTCCCTTGTGGAAATGATCGGCCCGTACGGGCTTCGGTATTCCATGCCCGGAGCAGGTATGGGTACGACAGGCGGAAACCTGAAACCGTCAGCCCTCGTGGCGAATGGTGAACTAGTCCTCGCTTGTGATAGCCCCCTCGCTTCCAGCACGGTCTACAACTGCGATACGGACGTGGCAACGGCATTGACCGGCGCCGGAGCGACACGTCCAATCGACGCGGCAACTCTCGGCACCGGGTGGATCGGGGTCTTCACGGACACGCTGTCTTTCGGCGGGTATACTGCGAACGCCACGGGACCGAGGGTCTACACGAACGCCGCAGCCCAGTTGCTCTCTATCAAGTGGATCACGAACGCAGGGGTGTGCTCGAACGCAGGGGCCAGCGCCGCAATGATCGCGGCTCCTGCGGCTTTCGGAGCGGTTCCGATCCGTCTCCTGTTCACCAAGCTTGGCAGTGATTCTCGATATTTCTTCTGCTACTCCGGCTGGTTCAATCTGTCCTCCCTGGCTACGGCTGCCTTCACGTTGGACGGTGGGGCCACTTGGACGGCGAGCACTCTCCCTGACCCTTACCCGGTAACGAACACGATCGTCTCCGCGGAGTGGTGTCCACTCACGAGCATGCTGGTGCTCTCCGTCATGAAAACCACGGAGACGAAGATCTACACGTCGGCTGACTACGGTGCCACGTGGAACTTGCAGCGGACCTACACGAAGGCAGCAGCCAACCCCGCTACTGCCTTCTTCGCACCGATCGACATCCGGCGCATGGCCTCCGGGCTCCTCGTGGCCACGGGCTACCCGGTGCTGGACCAGGCCGCGCTAAGTTCGTGGCCGATCCTGGTAAGCGAGGACGGGATAGACTGGCACGTGGCAGGTTGCTGTATCGGCGTCCCGGCCGGATCCATGTTCACAATCTCAGGGCAAGACATGCCCTTTGGCATCTTCTCCGGAGGCTCGAACGGTTGGTTCGTAAGTGCCTTGGCCCCGTTCTCTCACGCGATCAGGTGACGTCCCGTGGCGGGGTTGGGAAGGCTCTTCATAGCGGCCAACATTCCAATCAGCTTGACGGCGATATCGGGGATCGGCGCGCCCGTGACGGCCCACCTATAGAGCGTGTTGTAGGAAACGCCGACGTCTTCCGCGGCGAAGGCTTCGTAGGTCTTCCCGTACGCCGCAGCAAGCCTCTCCCAAGCCGGAGGCCAGACGGTTCCCCTGTTCCCGTGGTCCGCTACCGGGGTCAGGTTGACGGGGTTCGCCGTCTTCCTAGCCTTCGTTCCGGACCTCTTCGCAATCTTCGTGCCAGTCTTCTTGGATGCCACGATTCCCCGTGTCTGATGCACAACGTAGGGCATCCAGAGCATCTAAGCATCCATGGATGCTCACGCAAAGATTTTCTGAGCGTGCGCCCACTTGGCCAGGGCCACCGCGTCTAGGATGTTGTGCTGCTTCCCCTTGGGGAAGCCTTCCAGGCATGGGAGAAGGGTCCGCGCGTCATCGGGGGGGAGCGCTGCCAGGACCCGACGATGGTGGATCTCCTTGGGGATCTGCCCCTTCCAGGTCCCGGGGAGGACGAGCTTCGTACGGACGCAAGCTGCTTCGAGCTTCTCGACGTACCGGCCCAGCTGGATCGCGAGCGTGATCAGGTCGTTAGGGTCCCCCTTGCTCTTGTTGTCCCGGTAGACCTGCGGTCGCTCCAGGATGGCCCACGAAGCCTTCTCCCACGTAGCCTGGAGAGCCCCTAGGCCTGCGCTCACGATGCGGCCGGATGTGGCGAGAAGACACCATCCCGTGTCCAGGCCTGGGTCTATGGCCAGAATCAACTTACCCGACATTCATCCCGGCCTTCCGCATGAGCTTCTCCAGGTCTTTGACTTCCTGGAGACTGAGCTTGGACACGTCCAGATCCGTCGTCCCTACGTTCTCCGTTGTCTCGCCGCGAACTAAGCGATCCATCTTGATCCCGACTTCGACGAAGCGGACAAGGTCGCGGGGCTTTATGCTTCCCGGCATGGACTGTTGACGCATGGAGTCCGCGAAGAGAGCTAGCTCCGTCTTCGCGATATCCCGGAGATCTGCTAGGATCTCCATGTGATCGATCGCGATCTCCCTGGCGGACCTCTCGTAGATCTTCTTCCGCTCCTCTACCGAGATCTTGTCCATGACCGCGTCGTGTGCCTTGACGCGCTCATCCCAGTTGTGATCGCGATACCAGCGGGATAAGGTCGAGATCGCCTTCGCGGCCGTGCGCCGGATCTGCCTCTCCTCCGGAGGCATGTCCCGGTATGCGCGGAAGGCGAGCCAAGCCTCCTCTGTCTCCGCGGGTTGACGCTCCCAGGGCTCCGGGACAGGTAAGGGGGGAGGGGTGTTCACGGGCCGGCCTCGGGCGACGGAGGAGGCGAGAGAGACTCCAGCCAACCCCAGGTCTTCCCCGTAACGACATTGTAGATCGTCCCGATTGAAACCCCGACCTCTTCCGCGATCTTCTGATAGGTCATCGATGGCTTTTTCGGATCTCCTCGCATGGCCCGGATCTGGTGAACGGTGGACTCCCGAAGCTTGCCGCTAGGCGCCTTCCCTGGTTGCGTGCTCATAACTCCAGAGTAGCAAGCCCGGGCTGCTACCCTAGGAACGTGCAACCCTTCACCGAAAAGGATCCCTTCCCCTACTCCGGCCTTCGGGAGCGCAGGAGGCGAGGGGATAGCCTGGAAAACACCTTTCTAGGCTACGGAACCAGCCGCGATAAGATGGCCGCGGGCGTCTTCGTCCCTTCGATCCGATTGAGCGATCAAGAACTCGAATCGATGTTCTTCGGCTCGGACATCCCGGCGAAAATCGTGGAACTCCTCCCGAAGGAGGCTTTCCGCTGCGGGTACGTCCTGAAGGGGAAAGATGCCAGCGCGGCCAGCGCCTTGCAGAAGAAGGCCAAGCTACTTGGCTTCGACACGAAAGCGAGGCAGGCGTGGACCTTCGGGCGGCTGTATGGCGGGGCGCTCCTGGTGATCGGCGCAGACGATGGAGAGGCAGATCTTTCCCTTCCCATGGTAGAGGCCAGGGTGCGAGGGATCCGGTATCTGAACGTGGTAGATCGCCGGTTCGCGCACGTCGTGAAATACCAAGAGAACCCTCTTCTCCCAGGCTACGGTGAGGCTGACGTCTACTCGATCTCCGGCGCTTCTGGAGGTGTGTCCTATATTCACGCTTCCAGGTGCATTCGCTTCGATGGGACCGAAATCGATGCCTTTACCAGAAGGCAGCTATGCGGCTGGACGTACAGCGTTCTTCAGCGGCCATACGACACCATCCGTCAGTTCGAGACGGGCTTCGCTTCGGCGGGGCACCTCCTGGCCGATGCCTCCCTTGGGGTCTGGAAGATCCAGGGCCTGATCGACATGATCGCCGCGGACGAGGGAGGTTTACAGGAACGCCTACGATTGGCAGACATGACGAAGAGTTCCGGCCGGAGCATCGCAGTAGACGCGGAGCTCGAGGAGTTCACACGGGTTGCAACGTCCTTTGCCGGGCTAGACGCGATGCTTGACCGCTTCATGATGCGCCTCGCGAGCGCGGCGGATATGCCTGTAACGAAGCTCATGGGCCGCAGCGCGGCTGGAATGAACGCCACGGGCGAAGGCGACGAGAAGAATTGGATCGCTACCGTAGCGAGCGGGCAAGCCGACATAGCGGTCCCTGCGATGGAGCGGTTCTACAGGATTCTTTCCGCGGGAAAGCTCGCGGACCCGGAGATAGAATTCAACGCGATCTCCGAGCCGAGCGAGAAGGAAAAAGTTGACACCAAGAAGGTCCAGGCCGACACGGACAAGCTCTACGTGGACATGGGCGCGCTCCAGCCGGAGCAGGTAGCAATGGCTCGGTTCGGCACGGGCAATGGCGAGATCGAGATCGACGAAGAGGCTCTGAAGAAGAGCCTGGCGCAAGAGATCGAGATCTCCAAGAACCCTCCTCCGCCTCCCGTCCCTCCCATGCCGCCGAAGCCTGGCGCCGTTCCTCCTACACCCGAGCCTGAAGAGGATGATCCTGATGCCCCGAAGAAGGAAGACCAGCCGAGCCCTGTCCCGGGCTAAGGCCCGGGGCTTCGCCGTAGCCCTGGCCCCGGGTCCCGTGGAGCGGCGTTACGTGGCCAGCCTGCGGGCTCTCTCCCGTGCCCTGGCCTCTGAGTACCTCCGGCGCCTGGAGCCTGTCCTTGCCTCCGTGGCGCGCCGGGACGGAGGCGTTCGGGAGGATGCTCTGTCCGAGGTGTCCAGGGTGCTCGACGTGGCCGGGCTCGAGCTCCACGTACAGATCCCGAACCTCGTGGGCCCTCTGTTCTCGAGGATGAGCGCGGACCTCAGGAAGAAGAACGGCCGGGCCTTCGACTTGATCAAGGTCAAGTCGAATGACCTGGGGATCTCGGCGGAGATCGAAGCCGCACGGGACCGCTCGATCCGCATGGTCGAGAACGCGCACCGGGTCTATGCGGCGGACGTGCGAGAGATCATGGAGGACCCGGAGACGTTCGGCCTTCGTGTGGAGGAGATCAAAGAGAAGCTCCTCACCAGGGGCCAGGTGTCAGAGAGCCGGGCCGAGCTCCTCGCCAGGGATCAAACGCTCAAACTGAACGGAGCAATCGCCCAAACGCGCATGCAGCAGTCAGGGATCGAGAGCTACACGTGGAGTACGTCCCAGGATGATCGTGTCAGGGAAGAGCATCGGGCTCTCGAGGGCCAGACGTTCACCTGGTTGTCTCCTCCGGACGTCGGGCACCCTGGCCAGGATTTTCAATGTCGGTGCGTTGCTATTCCGATCGTCGAAGAGCTGGCCGGACTTTTCGACGAATGAACTTCGCGCGCGATCATAGCCTGTCCGAGTCCAGGCTAAAGCACGTGTCGCACCACTGATCTTCGGGCCCTTCCGAGTGACCTCCGAAACATGGAGGCGTCTTCCTGTCCCCCTCGTGCCTTTCGTTCTGGCAGGAGAAGAACACGGTGCAAGGCTCCTCGCACGAACAGGCAGGGTGCCGCGTGCCCGGCGCTGGCTCGTGTTCTAAGTACTCTTCTTCCGGGCGGTAGGGCATCGCGCGCCGGAGATCTAGCCGCTCGAACACGTGCAGCTCCCCGGGCAGCGTCGCCACGAAGGAATGGAACACCTTCTCCTGCTCGTCCGGGATGGCCTCGCCCTCACGAAACACCACGAAGGTCCGGACGACGATCGGGTTCTTGTCGTCCACCTTGAACCAGACGACAGAGCACCCCCCCTTGGGCAGGCCCATCCTGAGCAGCTCCGCGCCGTAGGGAATGGACAGCCGGGCACCTGAAGCCAGCGGGAATTGAAGCTTGTAGCTCTTGACCGTGATCATGATGCTCTCCTCTTCGCCTTCTCTTTCAACTTGTCCATGGCTTCCTGATACCTGCTAGGCTTCTTCCGGATGTAGACAAGGAACTGCGTACACGCGTCCACGGCGTCATCGTTCGCGGCCGTTGGGAACCCGATAAGCTCCAACGTCAGCACGTCAACCCACGGGCAGGGCTCCGGCTCGCTTTGCTTGGCCGGGTTGGTGATCGCACCCTTGGGCTCCGGGAGATAGACGTTGCCTGCTTCAAAGTACGGCTCGACGGCTTGCGCACGAACGACCTTTCCCCCCTTGGGGTTGACGGCGATAAGCCCCGAGATCTCTTTCGTTAACGTGTCGATGATGGCTGTCCCGTTGGCCTTGTCCTCAATCAGCTTGGCCGTAGCCCGTGGCCACTTCCTGCATAGGGCCTTCAGCGCTACAAGCGTGGCCGTGAAGGCCAGCCTCCCGTGGACCATGTCCAGGAGCCAGAACTCTCCCCCCTTTGCGCCCCAAACCTGCATGCTCACGAAATCGCTAGAGACCAGATCCTTGAATGCCGCGTCAACGGAGATGACCAGGCGATCGAACCTCGCCGGGGCGACCGTATAAAACTTGAACGTCCCGGCATTGAATATCAAACCTCCGGCAGGGGAGGGCCGTTGCTGGTGCTGGGCCGCAACGACGGCGGAGCCCATTATCCCCTCTCGAAGTGCGACCACTTCCGGCGTGAAGCGCTCTTTCCATAGGAGCTCCCCCTCTTCCGTCCTTCGATCTCCGCCCCACTTCGTGCGACACGGGCCGGTAAAGGGCTTGCCCTCTTCCTGTCGCGTCTCGAAGCGCATCGGGAGCCTGAGGAAGACCCAACTACCTTGGTTCGCCTGCTCCTCCCTCTCCGCGTGGCCTATGGCGTCGTCCTCGTGAAGACGCTGCATGATGTAGATGCGCCCCCCCGTCTCGCCAGGCTTCGTAGGGAGGAGACGAGTAGGTGCCACGGCTTGCCGCCAGTTCTGGACCGCGGCCAGGGCTGCTTTGCTCAAGTCCTGGGGCTTGATCGGATCGTCGACAATCTCCACATGGACATGGCGCCCGGTGTACTTGCCTTTGATAGAAGTCGCGAAACGGAAGCCTCCGGCCTGCGTCGTTACGTTGCTCGTCGCGGGGTCCGTGGGGACCTTCACGCGATCGCCCCAACGCTCTTGGAACCACTTGCTCTGAACGAGCTGAGCGACCTTCCCTCCGTCACGTGTCCCGGTGAGCTGGTCATCGTAGCCGACAACGGAGAACCTCAGGCCGGGGTTTCGGATCCAGCACCAGACGGGGAAGAGCACCGAAGTGATCAGGCTCTTCATGCACCCGGGGGGAACGCAGATCCCTAGCTGGGAGATCTCCCCCCGGAATACAGCTTCGAGATGCGCGCAGATCTCTTCCAGGTGCCAGTTGTCCTCAAAGTCCACGGTGGGCTCAAGCACGTGAAAGGCCATGACAACGAAGTCATGGAGAGCACCTTCCAGGCCGATGCGCCGTTGTAGGGCTACGTACTTGGAGCGCGCTTCCGTCACGCGGCCCGGCCCGTGGCTTCAACAGCTTCACGGAGCCGGCGCTCGAGCACGGGGCGGAGCTGCCCGACGCGGACCTCCGAGATCCCGAACTTCGCGGCCACTTCCGCTGCCTTCTTCCCTTGGATGAAGATCTCCCGGGTCAGCTCCCGGTTCCTGGGGCTCATCGTGGCCAAGGCCTCCTCTATCCGCTCAGATAGCCGGCGCTCCGCGATCTGCTCCTCGGCTCCCTCTCGCTCACAAGCAATCGTGTCTTCGACCGTGTCAGCCTCGGAGCCGGCGCTGCAACGCTCCTGCATGGAGACGACAAAGGACCGATCCATCCAGCGATCCCACTGCTCCGGTGTGACTCCGACGTCCTCATACGAGGGCTCACGGCCGGTGAGCGTGCGGATCTTATTGCACTCTTGAGCGACGGCTGCTGGCATCTTCGCTTGCCGAACCTTCTCGAAGTCGCCCTGCTTCTGCATGCAGGTCTGGACGTGATGCCTGATCCAGAAACAGGCGACCGTGGCGAAGGATCCTCGAGAAGGATCGAAGATCTTCACGGCATGGACCAGGCCGATACAGCCTTCCTGAACAGCCTCTTCCAGGTTGTCAGGGTTCCTGCTGGAAGCCTTCAGGGTGCGCCGGGCGACGCGACGAACCAGGTTCAGGTTGTCCGACACCAGCTGATTCAGGAGCAGGCTGGCGAGCTTCTTCTTCCCCTCGACTTCTGCCTGTCGCCACTTGGCGACGAGTCCGGGGTTATCCCTTTTTTCGGACAGCATCAGAGAACCTCGTTCTTTCTCAGATCGAACATGGCATCGCAGGCGTTGACGAACTCGTCCGCGTTCGTGCGATCCACGTCGACCGTGAAGCCGAGTAAGGCCGCGATGCCCTGCATGATCCTGGCGCGATCATGCTTCACCTTCCGGTGCTCTTCCTCGTGCACCTCACGCTCCATAGCTGCGCTGGCTAGGTCCCGTTGCATCGTTAGGAGGTCTATGGTCCGGCGACATTCCAAGCACCCGGGACAGGACACCTTCCCCAAGCGATCGAAGTACCCCGCCGCCTCTTTCTCGGAGCGCTCCGAGAACATGGCATCCAAGGCTTCGCGCATTCCTCCGTTCCGCTCCTCTTTGGGGACCCAACCGGCTGCGCGAAGGTTCTCGGGCATGGCCGAAGCGAAGAAAACCTCCTCGCCTACCAGCGAATGGAACAGTACCTTGACGCCATCGGCGCCTCTCTCGTACTTCATGATCAAACTCCAGATTAGGCCGGGACGAATTCCGCAGCCGTGTGACTGACGCACCCCTTCGCGTCGATATCGTAGGAGACGAGCACCCCGCCCGTGTCCCAGGGTCGAGAGATACGATTCGAGAACTCCGAGCCCTTCCTCTGGAAGGTGCCCCCACTGAAGCCGAAGACCCCTTCAGGGTACGCGGCAACCGAGCTGAATTTATGGAAGTGGCCCATCGTGAGGACGTCCATTGGCTCTTCCATGGCCTCGATCCTCTCGTTCAAGATCTTGCGCAGGGCGTTCCTGGTGCTCGCACCGCCGTGTGGGTGCCAGAGCATCCACCTGGCCCCATGGATGCGCGCACGACCCAAGCACACCCCGGCGAAGGTCCAGTCAAGGCCAGCCTCCCGCATGCGACCTTCCAGGAGCTTCCCGGAGACGAAGCCGCAAGCGCTGGAGTGATACCCATCATGGTTCCCGTCGATCGCCACCACGCGGAACGGGGGAGCCTTCTTCCAGACGTTGACAAGCTCCTCCGCTTGTGCATCGAAGCCGCACGCCCGCTGCTCAAGCAGGAGCACGTCCTTGTGTCCGTCCAGGTTATCCCCCGTGTTGACCAGGACACGTGCGCCGCGCTTCCATGCCAGGTTCAGGAAGGTGAGGAGAGCTTCCCTGTCAAAGTACCGGCTACCCGCGTGAAGGTCCGTCACGTGGGCTACCAGGTGTCTTCCTGCGGAAGTCTCGCCTAGTACGATCTCCGGCTGTCCGCCAACACGAACCTTGACGCCTACGTGGCCTTCGACGATCTCCAGCTGAGCCCCGGCCTTCTGCGCCGCGCGAACTTCCGCCAGGAGCTCCTTCTTTGAGACCTGGAGCCGCTCGGCCAGACGCCCCAGTAGCATCGGCCGTCGAGCGGTCAGCCTGGCGATATCCTGGATCACGCCGAAGCCCTCATCGCGACATGGAGATTGATGAACGTCAGAGCCAGAGGTAGATCGAGGCATCGGACCATCCGCGCATGATCGCGATACTCCGCTGCGCCCGGCTGGTTCCAAGGCCGGTCTACGAGGAAGGCTAGGCCCTTCGGGTTCTTGTCACACCAGTCCGCTGCGGTGCCCGGGTGATCCTCGATCAGGTAGTCGGCCTGAAAGCGCGCCTTGTGCTGGCCAGAGCAATAGACGATGTCCCGCGGCTCGACCTTGCCCCGGAACCACTGCTTTCGATCCTCCATCCACGTGGCCGAAGCCGCGAAGGGGCTCGTCAGGATCGTCACGTCCGCGACCTTCTGTAGCTCGGAGAGGAAGGCCTTCGCGTCCGGGTACCAGGGCATATGCCTTGCAAATTCGGGCTTTCCCATGGTGGAAAGCGCTATGTCCGTCTCCTCCTTGCTGAGGGACAGGGCGAAGCGGTGATGCTTGATCTCCTCCGGGGTTCGCTTGCAGCCCGTGGAGGTCAGGCCGCGACACACGGCCCCGACGCAGTCCCCCAAAACACCGTCGCAGTCTACCGCGACGCGAGGCTTTTGATCGATCGATCGATTCATAGGATCCCTACAAGGTGAGGAGTAGCCAGTTGGACGAGAAGTTCCTCGAACTCGACGAAGCTCTCACCCCTTCCCAGGCCCTGCTTCAGGGAGCGACGAAGGAAGGCGCCGATCCCTGAGCAGTGAAGCCACGCGTGGATCGCTTCGTGCTGAATCGAATCGCGCTCTTGCGTTGGGCTTTGCCCTGCACGGATGACGATCCGCGCGCCCGGAAAGTCCACGTAGCCGTCAAGTAGCTCACCTGCATCGACAAGCTCAGGATCGTCCTCAGCTCGCACCCTGTAGATGGGGAAGGCTACGTTGCAGAGCGTCAAAGTCCGGATCAATTCTGCGTCCATGCATCGCTCCGATGTGGTTCTGATCTCTCACGGTGAGAGATCAATCGCAAGAGGTTTTTTCCATGCCCCTGCTTTTTCGGCAGAAAGCAGGCGAACGAAGGCGCGCCCGTCCCCTGCCAAGGGAGATAGGAGGAACAGAAGACAGGCCCCTGCATGTGCCAGGTGCGGTAAGCCGCTCTCGGGGTCCAAAAACTCCCCGCGCATGGCCGCGAACAGGTGACGGAGGAGTGCCCCGGTGTAGCGCGTGCGCCCGTCCGGGACGCGCTTCCAGTTGTCGACGCCGTACTTTACCACGCCGTACCCCAGAGCCAAAGCGATCCACACGAGAGGGACCACGGGCAGGAGTTCTAGGCGCGTCTTCTCTTGATCGTACTTCCTCCCCGCGGACGATCCCGGATCCATGGACAGAGGTAGCTCGTGTGATGCTTTGGTCACGCTGCAACTTCTTCCATCGGCGCCCACGGGATGAGGCACCCTTTCGCGTCGAAGACCTCCCTCGCATCCTTGCTCCACACGCGCATGAGGAGCGGAGGGACCTCGGAGAAGGGTACGTCAGGGAGCCAGACGTTCGCCGCCTCGAGCATGAGCCTGCCCAGCTCCACGGCGGCGGCATGCGCGCCGGGTCCGTCGTCCGTCTCCGCGATCAACTCGTCATGGACGAAGGCAACGATCCTGGAGCCGTACAAGGGGGAGGAAGGCTCCGCGTAACAGGCCCGGGAGACGAGGAAGCCGGCGCTCTTGGCGATGTCCGCGCCCAAGCCCTGGAAGAAGCTGTTGCACGTGGACGTGTAGCCTGCTCCTCCCCGGATCCTGTTGGAGCGGAGTTGCCTGAAGACGGAGCGACCCCCGGGGTTGTTCGTGAGCTGGCCGACGTGGGCGAAGTACTCCCGCATTTCCGGGAACGTCTCGAACCATTGGACCTTGTACCCTCGGACATCCTCCGGGGTGAGGTGAACGTCGTAGGTCTTCCTGGCGAACGTGCAGAGGGCTTCAGCGCCCATGCCGCCAGGCGAACCGAAGTTGAACACCTTCGCGATCTGCCGCATGGCGTCCACGTCGGGACGCTTCTTGTTCGCCTTCGCTTTCTCGTACGACAAGCCGAGGACTTGCGCAGCGAAGGCCAGGTGCGGATCCTTCCCGCTGTTGAGCATGTCCGCGAGGGCCGACGTGCCGAGAAGATCCATGCAGGCTTGGGCCAGGGTGCGGAGCTCCAACTGCGGATAGTCGGCTTGAGCGTAGACCTTGCCCTGTCGTGGCAGGAAGGTCTCCCTGATGCCCTTGATCCTCCGGAGGTTCTGGAGATTGGGCTTACTGCACGTCGTCCGGCCCGTCTCCGCGAGATCGTAGCGGCAGTGGATCGGCTCGACGGTGCCTGCCTCTAGCATCGGAAGGTCTTTGCTTAGAACAGCCTTCAGTTGAACGAGGTCCCCGTAGTCCTTCAGGAGCGGGTCCCCAGAAGCCTTGCACGCATCACGATCCAGGGAGACACCTCCGCCTGCCGTGCTCCGAAGAGGGAGACGCACACCGTTCAGCGGTAAGGACTCTTTATACTGGCCCTTCGCTGTTTCCTGCCAGCCGCAAACGGCTAGCATCCTTGTTGCGGCCATCTTCGTGTCCCTTGACCCGTTCTTCCGGACCAAGCCTGCATGTACGAGGTCCCGCTCAAGCCTGGCGATCTCCGCCTCCGTATTTCGGCGAAGCTCTTCTACCCCTGGACCGTGGGTTCTGATTCCCCAAACGGATGTGAGATGCAGCCACCACGCGGCGCGAGCCTGGCGGAACTCGTCGGCAAAGATCCCGTGCTCCCGGCCTACCGTCTCCTGGCTCTGGTACACCTCCAACGTGGAGCGTGCATCGTCCAGCGGGTAGAGGATGATCTCCTCCGCCTTCCCTTCGACGATGGCCAGGAGATCCTTGTCCGTCGAGCCTGCCTCGATCTGCTTAGCTGCTTCCTGCCTCTTCTGCTCGGCCAGCGCCTCCCATCCGGAGATGGGTGTGTTCATGAACTCGCCATACCTGCGGCGCCATCCGTCCTTCTTCAAGGACCGGCCCGCCATCTTCTTTGCGACGCTGCCGAGATCGTAGGCGTTCTTTCTCCACACGCCCCGATCGTCGGCGTAGCCCTGGAACTGACCTGAGGCGATGTCGATCAGCTGCTGACGGATCTTCGTACAGGTGATGCGATCGTCCGCGTAAGCCAGGAAGATCTCCTGGAGGAGGTCGGGCCACTTCGCCGCGCAAACGGCGAGATCATAGGCCACGTGATGGCCTACAAGTAGGACGTCGGGATCCGTGATACAGTCCTTGAAGAAGGACAGCGCGCCGGGGTCGTTGGCATGGACGATGCCCTGGACGTCGTCTTCCTCTCCTCGCCATGTCATACAGACCATGTGAGGGGCCATGTAGCCCGGCGCGAAGCAGTCCGTTTCCGTGTCGAACGCTACAACGCGTTTCGAGGGAGTCACTGTACGATCTCGTACACGGGCCGGACCGTGGCAACGCGCTTGATCCCGACGTGAAGCCGAACATGGTTGCTGTCCGCTACCATGTATCGCCCCTTTTCCTTGGGGGCATTCCCGGCGCTCATGCTGCCCTCTGCCGGGTCTTCCAGTTCCCGCGCCGGAGCTCTGCACGCTTCGCTCGCATGGCCTTCCTGTAGGGGCTGGCGCTTCGGGCTTTGGTGTTGGCCTTCCTTTCCCCTCCATTCGTGGAAGGTTTGCCTCCGGAGGGACTGCCCCAGGTGTGTGCGTCGAAAGCTGCGATGCCTGCGGCGAAGCTCGTGGTCATTCCGGTAACCCCGCGCGGCGGGTTGACAGGGGGCTGGACGGGCTCCGTGGAGCCATTGCTCAGGCCCTCGGAGAGGTGCTCTATCTGGCCATGGCCTTGATCGACTCCGCCGTCCAGGACGGCCTTCCTGCGGGGTCGCTTGGCCCGAGGCTTGGACTCGGCCGCGGTCGTCTTGGTGGCCTTCTTGACTGGCGCCTTCGTGGCCTTCTTGACTTCCGCCGCGGTCGTCTTGGTGGCCTTCTTGACTGGCGCCTTCGTGGCCTTCTTGACTTCCGCCGCGGTCGTCTTGGTGGCCTTCTTGACTGGCGCCTTCGTGGCCTTCTCGGTGTCCATGCTTTTCTCCTTTGGTGTTGACCTGGGCCGCATGCACGACTTGAACGTACGTCTTCCCTCTTCCTGCTTGAAAGTGGAAGGGTGCTCTACCAGTTGAGCTAATGCGGCATTGTGGAGATGAGGACGGGATTAGAGCCCGCGTGTAACGAATTTGCAATCCGCTGCCTGACCCCTCACCTGGCACAACCGGCAAGCTTCGAGCTTGCGTCTCTCCCTCCTACAAGGAGTGCTCTTCAACTAAGCTACGGTTGTGATGTAGCAGCATGCAGGGATCGAACCTGCTACCTCACGCCTTTGCGCTACGGCACTTCCCTACAAGATGCTGCTGTACGCGTAGGCAGCCGGTGAGTTCCGGTGCCTGGGGTACTGCACGTACGCAGGTCTCAACCCCTTGCCGTCTCTCCGGTAGTCAAGCCTGATAAAGTGGCTTTCCCTGAGACCCTCCCAGGGCTTGAACCTGGATCTCCGGCCCGATGCCGGTGTCTTACTTATACGAGAGAGTCATTCGAGCCTTTTTGCGTCGTGCTCATGACGTCAGCCTTCCTATCTACGATCCCTCGGGCTAAGCCTTTTCAGTGTAGGCGGAGCTTCAGCTCTGTTGTCCGGGGTACCCGCTCGGCCTCAGGCAGCCTTCTTCTCCCAGGTGTCCGCGGGGCTCCAGACGTGGAGAGTGAAGTCCTGACCGGCCCGTGTCGGCTTGTTCGTGGTTTCGAGTCGAACCGTGTGGCCCTTGAAGATGTTCTCGACGGCCGAAGCTTCAAGCACGGTTTCACATTCCTCCTCGAACTGAGCGATCTTCTTGTCGTCCTCGGACCTCTTCATGCTCAGGCCGAGCGCCGCGATGCAGAAGGCTTTGACCGCCCGGAAGGCAATGTCCTTGTCCTTCAAGCCCTGGAGCCAGCTCCGGCGAGCTCCGACAGGATGCTCCGCGTTGCCCCCCTCGACGATGACGCCCTCGACGATGTACATGTCCCCCTTCCTGGCGGGGAAGATATGCGTCTTTTCGATCCTGAGGATGCAGTCCACGCCGGGGGTAAAGTAGACCCCTTGGCCACTGATCGTCATTCCCTTTGCGCCCTTGAAACTCGTTGCCATGATGATCTCCTTGTGTGTTGCTCGGTACAGGAAGAAGGTAGTAGACTCGTATTTAGTTCTAAAGGTCCCCAGAAGGATTCTTCGCCTTGGCCGCGACCTTCGTCCACCTTGGGCCAGAGCGTCCAGCCAGGCTGTCGACGGAGGGGAACAGGGAGTCCGCCAAGAGTATCTTCTGAGGCTGTCCTAGGGTGTCCTCCGTGGCGCGCGCGCGGGCTCTGGCAGTCTCCCATGCGGTAGCGTGCTCCAAGCACCCTAAGAGAATGTCCACTTCAACAGCGTCCGCCTTCTGACCGTCGCGATGGGTGCGGCCAAGAGTCTGCTCTAGCTCAGAGTTCCCCGTGGGACACGACGTGATCAGGTTGCGGCACCAGGCCTGAAGATTTCTCCCGGTGCCGTTCGCACGGATCGATGCAATAAGGGGTCGTTTCGGATCGTGCGACTCGATCGCGATTCCGTTCTTGTCGAGCCCTCCTTCTCGACAATAGGGAACGCCGGTCCTCTTCTCCAGCTCACGCCCGAAGAAGCCGTGCTCTACCCACACGATCCCCGGACCTTTCGCCATCCATCGCTCGCACGTCTCGAGCGCCGTGACATCGTGCCAGACGGGCTTGGAATTGATCTTGAACTCGTCCTTGATCTCTTGCCATGCGTCGAAGGCATCACGATCGAGGTCCCCCAAACGGCAGGCGTTCGCCACCTGGAGCTCCGTGTCCAAGGTGCGGCTGCGGGATAGGACGTCGCGCACGAAGGCTGCCCATTCCCGGCGCGCGGTGAGCCACTCCGGGGGAGGGCGAGGATCCCACACGTAATGCAGACCCAGGGCCAGCTCCCTGGCCACGCGCCACACATCGACGGCCTGACTTAGGGCCCATCCATCGGGTGTCTCCCATAGAGATCTAAGGGTTGAGAAGTTGTCGTCCGTCACGGAGGACGGGTTGAACTCCAAGGCGCGCACGTACAGGGAGCACGATACCTGGTCCCCTTGGGTGGCGACAACTCCGGGTGTCTCCAGGAGCCTGCGGCGGAACCAGCGCCGCGCCGTGGCGAAGTCGTCCTCGCCCTGATCCTCCATGGTCGCCTGCTTCAGGAGCGCGCCCGGCTGGGTCCTGCCGAAAGGGTTCTTGCTCTCGTCCAGGCACGATGCCCAGAACTCGAGATCCCCCTCGTTCGTGGGGATCGGCGCGCCCTTGCCGTGCGTCCAGGTCAGGATATGCGCGAAGTCCCGGAGGCTCGCCTTCATCATGGTCCCGGAGATTGCAATAAAGCACGTCTCGGGGGACTCTTTCATGTACCGGAGAACTCGCCGTGTTCTCCCGGCCTTCTTGTTCTTGAGAAGGTGGGCTTCGTCGGCTATGATCCCGTCCGGGCGATACATCTTCAGGATGTCCGCGCTCTTCTCCAAGCCGAGGCTCTCGTACGAGATGAAGCGCAGGTTTCGAGCTACCCGCCAGTGTTTCGCGAGCTGCCTCCGCTCCCTCTCCGTCTTCTCGATCAGGGCAGCGGGAAGCAAGAGGATTGGCCGCTGGAGTTCCAGCACGTACGGGGCCAGGAGAGAAATCAAAGTCTTCCCTCCTCCGACACGGATTGGCCCGAAAAGCCCCTTGTAAGTGCCTATCTCGTACAGAGCGAGGGCTTGCACGGGTTTGAGGGCCATAGTCCCTTCCGGGGTCTTCAGGAGAGAGGTCAGCTCCGTTACCAGTTCCGTGGTGAGCTCCGGAGCACGACGGGGGAGCTCGACGATGCGGCGGAACTCGGGGGAGTCCCCGATCTCCCTGCTCATGGGTACCACTGATCCGTGGGCTGCCCCTGCTCTGGCTTCTGCTTGGCCTTCCTGGTGCGCTTGACGGTGCCAGGGAGCTTCCCGCAGTAGGTACACGGCACGGGGGGCTTGACCTCGCCTGGTGTGGGACCTTCGGAGGCAGGCACGCGCCACGGAATCCGGCGCTCCCCGTCCAGGATGCGCTGAAGGGGCTTCCGCACTCGCTTCTTCAGGAGTTCGATCTGGTTCTCAAGCGTCGTCTTCGGATCGTCCTTGGGATCCTTGGCTCGCCTCACAATCTCCCTGTCGAGAAGCTTGCGGACCTCCTCCGGAAGCTCGTGCTCGTGTTCGTCCGAGAAGAACTCAAGAGCTTTCTTTCCGGCAAGGCCGAGCAAGGCGTCATCGTGCTCCGTGGAGAACTCCTCCAAGGCCTCTATGAGGATTTGCACCTCCTCCAGCACGTCTTCGATATCCGCCCTCTGTTCCGCGGCGGATTCGTAACTGTCCTGCATGCCTCGCACGATCGCGATAAGCTCCTGAACGTCTGGGTCCTTGCTCCTCGCCTCCAGGATGTACAGGTCCGCGCGATCGGGTCCGTTCTCTGGATGTACGTAGATCATTTTCTTATCCTTGACATGGCCCGCTCATTGGCCGGTGAGGGAAGTGGTAATGTGGACACTCGCAAGGCCCGCCGAAGCGCTTTGCTCTACGCCAGCGGCAAAGGGGCCTGCCCGGACGACAAGCCCTTTGGTGGCCCGTGGGGCTCCGGCATTGATTAGGCCTTATCCTGGATAGCTGCCTTCGCTTGTCGTCCGGGTCTCTGTCACGTACCACGGACCACGAGCGCGGCGCGGCTCGAGAGCGCGTTCTGTAAGATCGCTCCCTCAGGCGTCCGGCTGTCCATGAGGACGGCCTTGAGCGGGGCGGCGCTCTCTAGGTACTCCATAACGGCCAGGACGAGTACGCCTGCCCCTGCGCCGTAGGGCACCAGCCGGTAATCCGGGTATCCGTCCGGGTTCTTCTCGTCCCTCGTGGCCTCTTGCACCTGGGGCCGCACACGCTCAACAACCGTCTCCAGGTTCAAGATCGACGGGATGAAGCCTTCGCGCAGGAACGAGGGGATGGCGTTGATATAGAGATGCCAGGTAGCTGCTGAGGGCTCTTCCGGTGCCTGATCCGTGGGCTTCGGCTCAAGCAGATCCGGAGCCGCTGCCTTGTTCTTTGAGACAGGCGGACGCCCGCGGCGCGTCTTCTTCGCCTCCGTCACGTTGACCTTCTCGACGGGCAGGGAAGAGACGACCTCATCGCCATCGTGGTCCTTGACCAAGGGCTCCTCGTACTGCTCCGGGGGCAGGAGCGGCCCCTTCCTCTCCCCCTCCGGGGGATTGATAGAGGGGCGCGTGGCCTGCGCCGGGGAGGACGACGGGGCAAGCGCGTCGGCCTGCTGAGCGCGTTTTCTGAGGCTGTCCATGATAGATTCTTGTGGCATGAGGGATCTCATTCTTTCGGTTGGTGAAAGCTTGCAGAGGTGCTGATAGGGACAACCCCCGTAGGCGCTGCATGCACCGGGGTTCGGCGCCATAGTGAGGACGTAAGACGCACCGGGGGCTGGGCTGCCCCGGGAGACTTCGAGATGTGAGGCCATACGCGCTGCCGCGGCTTCGAGAAGCCCGAACATGCGTGTAGCGTGTTCCGCGCTCACGCGGAGAAAGACGGGCTCGGCCGGCGCGGCGCTCTTCGTCGGGTAGTAGATCCAGACTAGATCTACCTCTCCAGAACCCGTCCTCGTGGCGAGCTCATACGCGTACAGGTTCGCCTGTACGTCATAGAGCAGATCCTCCGGATTCTTCGCCCATCTCAGATTACTGGTTGTCTTGTGATCGACCACGGCAGGACGGCCAGACGTGGCCTTCCTCCATGGCAAGAGCGAGGAAGAGGAGAGCTCTATGTCCTTCCTTCCTGACCACCAGAAGCCCGTCCTCGTGCTCTGGAAGAGGAACTCCTTCTCGATCTCCATCCCGGGGGACTTCGGGGGAGGGAGGAGATGCACGCCCTTGGCCGCGATCTCTCCTGACGGCTTCGTGAAGTCGAGCGCTCCTCCAGCTAGGAACGTCTCGAGCTGGTTGTGCGTCTCGCTTCCGAGGGAAGCGCTCGCTCCCTCTGCTCTGGGGACGTGCGCGATCTTGTCCCAAGCCCACTTCCTGCCGCAGGAGAGGAAGGTCTCTACCTGGGAGGAGCTGAAGCGGGGTTGCCCTTCAGCAGGGACATGTACGGGGCGGACAGACGGAGATCCAGAAGAGCCCGAGAGTAAGCTTGAAACGTTCATACACGGAGGGTAGGAAGGGGCCGCTACGGGCTTGGTAGTTGCTCACAAGCCAGTGATAGTAACAGCGTGCTCGATCTAATAGAGCGATAGATCGAAAAAGATCAAAATCGACCATGGACGCGCTGCCCCTATGGGATCGGCGAACCCTCCCCCTAGCCTTGCCGGACATGCCCCTCACGCTCTTCCCTCTCCACGGCGTTACCTCCGATGGCTCGTGCGCCTGTCCCTTGGGCCCTGCCTGCGATTCGACGCCGGGGAAGCACCCCTCCATCTTTTGGCGAGGGCTCGAGCCTGGCCAGCAGGTTCGGGGGGGTGCTGGCCATGGCTTGGCCACGGGGGCTAAGTCGGGCCTGTTCGTGCTCGACGTGGACGTGAAGCCTGCCACTGGGGACCGGCCTGCGATCGACGGGTTCGCCTCCCTGGCCAGGCTTGGGGACCTGCCCGACACGTACACGGTGCTCTCCCCCTCCGGCTCGAAGCACTTCTACTTCAAGCACCCGGGGAAGCCCATCCGGAACAGCGTGGGCCAGCTGGGTCCGGGGCTGGACATCCGGGGGGATGGCGGCTTCGTCGTGATGGCAGGCTCGCCGCATGCCCTGGGGGGTCTCTATAAGGAGGAGGCCAGGGTTCCCATAGCGGAAGCTCCTGAATGGCTCCTGGCATGGCCCGGCCTGTACGGCAGGGAGCGGATCGAGGGATGTGCGAGCGCCCCTAGGCCCGTGGACCTGTCGACCACGGAGGGCCGTAGGCGGCTTCGCCTGGGGGTTGAGGCCTGCGCCACCTACCCGGCCAGCATCGAAGGACGGGATGGCTCCGGCGCGCTCTGGAACCTGGCGGTGCGTCTAGTCCGGGAGCTGGAGCTCCCCCTGGACGTCGCCAGCGAGATCGTCACGGAGACGTTCAACGTCCGGTGTCTTGCCAAGGACGGCCGGAGCCCCTTCCCTTGGACCCAGGAGCAGATCGAACACAAGCTAGAGGACGCCCGGGACGGATCCGATCGGCCGACAGGGATCGCTCCTAAGGGCTGGGACCTTGGGGCGGAAGCTAGGAAGCCAACCCCGGCTCCTCCCACGAAGCGGAGGCAGAAGGATCCGGCACACGTTCACCCCTTCCACCTGGGGGACATCAGCAACGTTCCGGCCACGAAGACGACCCTGGGTCACGTGATCGAGGTGCTCTCTGGAAGCGTGCCTGAGTGGGCAGGGGTCCTTCAATATGACGAGTTCCGCGATCGTATCGTCGCGATAGATCCGCCCATCCCCCTGCAAGCCGAGCGAACGTGCTTCGCGGAGCACGACGTCACGAGTGTCCGCGCGTGGTTTGAACTGGCCATGGGCCGCACGGTATCCAAAGATATGGCATGGGACGCAACGATCGCCATCGCCAGGCAGAACGGGTTCCATCCGGTAAGGGAGTACCTGGAAGGCCTGCCGGCCGGTGATCCAACGGATCTCGACCAAGCCGCGAAGGTGTTCTTCGGCTCGGATGACCCTCTCGATCGTGTGCTGGTCCGGAAGTTCATGCTTGGGGCCGTGCGCCGGATCCTCAACCCCGGGGAGAAAGTGGACACGATGCTGGTCCTCGTGGGACCGCAGGGCAAGGGCAAGAGTACCTTCGTCCAGCACCTCTTTACCCCTGCCTTCAGCTCGGAAGACCTCTCGGACATCCGGGGGAAAGACGCCATGATCGGCCTTGCCGGGAAGTGGGCGATAGAGGTTGCGGAGCTGGATCGCATCCTCCGGCAGGACCCGGAGACGGTGAAGGCCTTTCTCTCCAGGTGCGTGGACCCCTATAGGGCTCCCTACGAGCGTGTGTCGACCGATCACCCCAGGCAATGCGTGTACGTCGGGACCACGAACAAGGACGACTTCCTGAGGGACCCTACCGGCGAGCGCCGTTACTGGATCGTGAAGATCTCCCAGGTGCTTGTGGACGCCGTCCTCGAGTGGCGCGATCGTATGTGGGCTTCGGCCTATGCCCTGGCCAATGTGTCGAAGAAGGAAGAACCCCACTGGTTGACCGAAGAGGAGGGGGAAGCCCTAAAGGCCAGGTGCGCGGCGTACAAGGGGGAGGACGGCTGGCTCGACACGATCGAGGCTTACTGCACGGGACGTGACTTCGTCCGGGTAGAGGAGCTCTGGAAGCACCTTGGCGGGACCGTGGACCAGCTCGACAAGGGCAAGGTGCACAAGATCACGGACATCCTTCGCGAGCTTGGTTGCGAGAAAGCGCTCTCTGGCGGCAAGAGGAACAGAACCCGGGGCTGGTCCGTGCCTGCCTGCCTGGCGTCGGAGCTTCCTTCGGAGAAAGAGGATGCCCGGAGGAAGGGTGCGGACCTGCTCAAGGGCATCCTCGAGAAGATGCACAAGAACTGACACCAGAGCACACGCACGCACAAGGCCCGGCCCTCTTAGGAAGGCTGGGCTTTGACGTTGTTGCAAGTAAGAACGGGAAAAGGTGATCCAGGTGATCCTTGAGTGATCCATGGGTGGATCATCAATTCGATAACAGTCCCGAACACTTGGCATCGGTGATCTAGGTGATCCATCTTTCGCGCCCCAAACCTGTCCGCAACCCCTAGCAGCCATCATTCAAACTTAAGAGAATTAGAGGATCACCTGGATCACCTAAGGTAAGTCCTTGAAAAGATAGGCCCGATTGATGATCCACCCATGGATCACTCAAGGATCACCTGGATCACCCTCCGGGCGCATCTTGGCCTACTACCCTCTCCGAGTGACCATACATCGCCTCGACATGGCCGGCAGGCTCGACGGAGCGCGGCGCACGCCCCAGGGAGGCCTGAGGGCTCCTGCCAACCTGACCAGGACGGGCGTGCTCGTCTATCGGAACCCTGACGGCTCCACGTCCAGGGAACTCCGTCCTCCGGATGAGGTGTTCAACGCGGACAGCCTCGAGAGCCTTCGCCTGGCACCTGTCACGGTGGGACATCCTGGCATGGTTTCCCCCGGGAATTACACGGTCCACTCCAAGGGCGTCGTCTCCGAGAACGTCAAGGAGAGCGGGTGTTTCGTGTCGGGGGACATCCTCGTCCAGGACGCGGCGACCGTGGCCCAAGTCGAGCGCGGAGCCTTGGTAGAGCTCTCCTGCGGGTACAGCGTTCGCCTAGACACCACACCTGGCGAGTACCAAGGAGAGCGATACGACGCCGTCCAGAGGGATATCCGTTACAACCACGTCGGGCTTGGTCCAGCGGGTTGGGGCAGGGCTGGCTCCGAAGTCGCCCTGAAGTTGGACGGAGGGGCAGGGGAAAGCCCCCTTGTCTGCCACTACACTGCGGACATGACCGTCAAGGCCGACGATACCGAAGCCAGCAAGAAGCTGGACCAGCTCACTGCCCGCATGGACGCGTTGGAGGCGAGGAATAAGGTTCTCGAGGAAGAGAACGCCAAGCTGAAGGCGGAAGCGGAAAAGAGGGAGAAAACCGATCAAAGCGATCGATCCCAGAAACAGATTGAAGATCTGTTGGACGCTCGGCTCCAGCTCCAGGACAGCGCCCGTGCCGTGCTCGGACACGCCTTCCTCTTCACCAAGGATAGTGTGGACGGCAAACGAGTTTCCCTGTCTGAGTCCGAGGTCATGGTCGCCGCCATCCTCGTGAGCGACCCCTCGTTCAAGGCTGACGGCCGCTCGCCCGAGTACCTGCGCGGTCGCTTTGATTTCTCCGTGGAGCAGGCCCGCAAGTCGAGCGCGGCGCACGGTGAGGTCAACGCCAACAGCGGATCGCCCGGGGGATCGCCTGCTTCGGGACCCCTCGCGAAGGCTCGCACCGATCAGGCGGAGGCCGCCAAGAAGGCGGCGCAAGGTGGCTCACCTGCCGGGGCAATGACCAAAGGTTGACACCCATCGGGCCTAAGTGCCCGGAATCTCACGACTTGCCTGGGGATTGAATATCCGTAGGCCCAACTTCTCGACCCGCAACGACCCTCTAGGACCATCCCAACATGCCGCAAACCTCTTACTCTCTGGACAACGTCGCAGCCATCGCCGGGCAAGTGGTCACGAAGGGCGTGGTGTGCGGCAAGTACGTAGCCTCCGAGGAGATCCCGGCCGGGCGCTTCGTGGAGCTCCACACTGACGGGAAGCTCCGGCTCCCCCAGGGCACCAGCCTTGCGAAGGTCGTTGGAGTGTCCGTGTACCGCGGCTCCAAGGAGCCTGGGGCTTGGGCCGTGGATGACTACGTTCCGGTTCTCCGGTCGGGTCAGATCTGGGTTGACAGCACGGCAACGACCATCGCAGATCTCGCGGCCTGCAACGTGAGGCACTCGAGCACGACAGCCACCCATCGCGGCAAGGTGACCGACGCGGCGACAAGCGCCGTCGCAGGCGCCGAGATCTCCGACCCTGGCCCGGCGCTCTTCTACGGTTCCGGGCCCTCGGGCCTGGCCCTCGTGGAGCTCGACTTCTGCGGCGCGGACATGGACCTGGACGCTCGCCTTGACGTGCTCGAGGCACCCATCCTCGGGGGCGCGCTTCCCGCGTTCGCCGCAGGCGCAATGGCGCCGAGCGCGGCGCAGCTCACCCACAACGCGGTGCACGACGTCCCGACCACGGCCGCGAACAGCACCATCTCCCTGCCCGCGGCGAGCGTCACGGGAACCAGGGTGTTCTTCAGCGCGGACGGCACCAAGAACGGCCACACCGTGCAGTTCTTGGACGCTACCGGAGCCGTTGCCCTGACCGCGGCTCTGACCGCCAGCAAGCGCTTCTTGGCCATCGCGCAGAAGCTCGGCACCGTGTGGGCCGTGACTGTCACCAGCGCCCCCTGAGCGTGACCTGGGGCCTGCGCAAGGCAGGCCCTTACTACCCTCCCCTCGTCTTCCTTCGCTTCCCTCTTCAAGCCCAAGGCTCCCGATGACAGTCCATTACGACTTTGACCTTCACGCGTGCGTCGCCGCCCAGCTCGCAAGCCACGGCTTGCGCATGGACGCGAACGAAACCGCGGCCTTCACTCGCGAGCTGGAGTACGTCCACGCCGAAGTGATCGAGGCGAAGTACCCAGCGTACAAGTGGCGCGACGTGGTCCCGATCAAGGGTGGAATTCCCCCGGGTGTGACCTCGCACCGATGGTACGAGATCGACGGCTACGGGAGCGCGCAGTTCCTCGACAATTTCGCGGTAGAAGATTTCCCCACCGTCGAGGTCAAGGGTGCGGAGAACACCGAAAAGATCCGCTCCATGGGAGCGAAGTACGGCTATTCCGTCGAGGATCTACGTGCGGCCTCCAGGATGCGCGTGAACGTGGACGCCGAGAAAGCGAAGCTCGTGCGCCGGGGCATCGAAGCGCGCTTCGACATCGCCGTGTGGGGCGCCTTCGGCACCAAGTTCGGAGGCTTCAAGGGCCTGATCCACAACGACAACTCCACGGCGTACACCCCACACGCCACGCTGGGCAGCAACGGCTCTTGGGCCGATGCGACGACCCCTGCCAAGCTGATTCACGACGTGCGCGGAATGCTGGATGCAGCCTTCATTGAGACGAAGGGTGAGTTCCCCCTGTACGATCTGCTCCTCCCCCCGGAGCTGAGCGTGAAGCTCGAAGCGCCCATGTCCTTCACGGACGGCGGCAATACCCGATACACCGACGTGAGCATTGCGAAGTACATGCTCGCGAACATCACCAGACTCAGGTCCATCAAACTGGACTGCAATCGGCTCACCGATGCGGGCACCAGCGGTGCAGGATACCATCGCGCCCTGGCCTACCCCAGGGAGCCGGAGGTCTTGGACGCGGTCGTCCCCCTGGAGTTCGAGCAGTTCGCTCCTCAGCTCTCCGGCATGTCCTTCGAGACGTACTGCCACGCGAAGTACGGAGGGCTCCGAATCAAGCACGTGAAGGCCATTCGCCGCATGGACCTCACCGTCTGACCTGAGGACGGAAGCAGAAAGGCAAGCCGGGAACCGCCCCGGCTCGCAAAACTTGGCGAAAGTGCCGCTTGCGGGGCTATGCCAAGGGGCTATAAGGGAGGCAAAACGCAAGCTGCTAGCCCGAGGAGCTCCAACGAAGGCCGATACTCTCCAACGAAGGTATCGGCCTTCGCCTATTCCCTACCCTCGCAAGGTGGAAGAGGAAGAGCGCGAACCCTCGAGCCAGAGGAGGACACTTCCCGGTTGGGTCCTTGCCCTGGTAAGAGATCTTCAGGAGCAGATCGATCGGCTCCTGTCCGGGGGCGCGTGCAGGGTATGCCGGGGCTCCGGGACCGAGACGAAGACGGGACCGGCCGGGACGTACGAGCGCGCTTGCTGGCCTTGCCACGGTTCAGGGCTTTCTTCCAGGTGACCTTTAGAACGTGGCAGGCGCTTACTAACACTCGTATATGAGCGCCGCTGGACGTTTCCGCAGAGTAGATGCCGCAGCCCTGGCCTTCGAGCTGAAGGACGAGGAAAGTGTTCCGCCCACGCTACCCGCGGGCGTTCTCGAGGCGAAGGACTCGGAAGGGAAGACCGTCCTTGTCACACGGGCGGTGCGGCGGAAGGGCGACTTCTACGAAACGCCCCAGGCGACGATCGAGGCCATCGTTCCCCACCTTCCTCTCCCTACGGAGCCTCTCATTTTGGACGCAGGGAGCGGGACAGGCGCCATTGCCAGGGTGTTCTCCGCCAGGTACAAGGACGCGGAGATCATCGGCGTGGAGAGGAGCCAGGAGCTTGTCAGCATCTCAAGAGGGCTCGAGCTCTATAACGCAGAGTTTATAATCGGAAACTTCCTGAAGTGGGGGAACACGCTCGCTGCCCCAGATCTCATCGTCATGAACCCCCCGTTCTCCTATGGGTTGGAGTTCGTGCAGAGGGCACTTCAGATCGTCAAGCGCGGAGGGACCGTGTGTGCTCTGCTCCGCCTGGCCTTCCTCGCCAGCGGTAAGCGAAGGGAGTTCAATCGAAGGCACCCTGCGGACGTCTGGGTATTGACCCGCAGGCCTTCTTTCACTGGAGGAGGTACCGATGCCACGGATTATGGATGGTTCGTATGGTCGCCGAAGTCCGAGGGGAAGGTGTTCTTGCTGACGCCGGAGAAGTCAAAGAAAGGCGGTAAGGATGCCAAGGGGAAGACACCCAAGGCCGCGCCGGAAGCGGTATAATGGCGAGGTTTGGCACAAGGGCAAGGGTCCGCACGGACCTTCCTTGGTCCACTGGCTCTGCCTGCGCTGTACCAGGGCCGTCTCCAAGTGCGGCTGGAAGCGACATATCCGTGCCTGCATAGGCCTGGTGCTCTGCCACGTGTGTCTCGGGCCGTTCCCGTGTGAGCGCCCGTCTTGCCCCTGGGGCGCGGCCTACCTTCTTGATGCGCCCCCCGTTGTCCCTGCTTCCTACGTCCACTGGTTCCAACGTCTTCTCAGGGACCACTTCCGCTCCGAGTATCTTCCAACGCACGTCCAAGCGTGGCTTCTTGCTACGCGGAAAGCCTTCCGATGAAGACCCGTATCATAGATCTCGTGTCCTTGATCGTGCTGAAGTTCGCCCTCCGTTTCGCAGGCGTCAACGCGCACGAGCCGCGCACCCTGGGACAGGTGCTCCACGAGAAGAAGCTAGAGGACTTCTGCCGGCTAGGGGCTTGCCCCCCCGGAGCCTGGAAGGACGTCAGTCCGGATTGGCGATCTGCTTGCGAAGCAGAGGCTACCGCAGTTCTTATCGCGGCCTTCAAGCAGATCTGAACCCTCCAGTTCTACGGAAAGAACTCCAATGAACCTTATACGAAAAGCCCTGGCCCCTGTCGTGCGCGCTGTCTTCGGCTACTGCCCGGAGTTCGCCATCCGGGTGATCGATGCGCGTACGGCCGACAGGGAAGCAGAGGATATTGCACGAGGGAAGCTCCAGGAAGAGATCGATCTCCTGACCAGGACGGCCGCGGAGGAGACGATCAAGCGTACGGCGTACGAGAAGACGCTACGGGCCATCGGCGGGGCTAGGGGCGTTCCCCTGTCCTACGTGGTCAAGGTCGCCCTTGCCGCTCTGGCACGGCATGATGAGCCCCGGGCATGAGCGCCGTTCGTGTCCTCGGAGCGTGCGGCCTGCTCTCCGCCTTCCTGTCGATGTTCGGAGGGTTCTTGGACGAGCCGGTGCTTCTGGGCCTGGCAGGGGCCTGCATGGCGGCAGGCAACATCTACGCGATTGGAAGGGCTTCATGAGCACGAGGGAGGGGGAGGCGATCGATCCTGGACCGGAGCTTCCTGCCCCTCCGGTGTTCTCCGCTCCCGCAACTCCGCGCGTCGAGCTCCTTCGGCGCCACTTCGCCAGGATCCTGTTAGAGCTGTATCCGGAGAAGATCACCGCGATGAGCTGCGAACTCATGACGCGAGAGATCAAGAAAGCCCTTGGGATACGCGTCCAGGTGCACCTGGACGAAGCTGGGAACGTCCGCGTCCAGCTCCTTGATGTTCACACGTGAAGCCTCACACCTTCGTGCTCTTGCCCAAGGCCAAGCACTCGTCT
>SXGU01507592.1_pt1 | contig 46956 bp, 43 predicted proteins | sample 3174531 | NCBI WGS metagenome assembly SXGU01 (sample SAMN11356863, study PRJNA531348) | freshwater metagenome | isolation source: freshwater sample F1-140 | place: China: Fuxian Lake, Yuxi | collected 2017-12-25 | reverse complement strand
CGGTATTAGAAACGAACTTATCTTTTTTGATTAATAATTTTTATGGCAAACGACTTTATCCTAAAAATAGATACGAAGAAGATTATTGGAAAAGTTATTGGTTGTTTTATAAATCACAACTACAGGATTTTAAGAAAAATCTTTATCTTTTAATAAACGAGTTGGATGATCTTCAATATGGAATAGGTGGCTATATACTATTATCAAGCTCAAATAAATTATTACATTCAGTAAATACAAATATCCTCAGAGAATCAGTTTTATTTATTTTGAGACAAGCAGAAGAAGCACTAAATAATGAAAATTTAGTAGACTATAGCAAATTAATTTTAGAAATAAAAAGCAAGCTATGGGATTTTACTCCTGAAATAGCCTATTATAGTACTATTGAAAATAGAGTTGGGAGTGGACTTTTTAAAATAACAACTCAGCTAAAAATTGAAAGATGGGATATTCGAAAAAACTTGATTCAATACGTAAATCCATATCAATTTAATTAGAGTAATTCAGAAGCTTTGAAAGTGTAAATGTTATTCGCTCTTCGATTTCTGGCCATATTTTTTTCTTATCAGTTTGAGGAACATTTTTTATAATTAGACCAACTAAGAACTCATGTATGATGAGTGCGATTTGCTCTGATGAAACATTTTTCTCTATTTGAATTGATTTTTCTCTTTGTGCAGCTAGGATATATCTTAATATACGTTCTGTACCTAATCTAAATGCAGCATTCGCTATTTCTTTAAATTCGGAGTCGAAGAAAGCATGTTCATAAATTATAATAATGATACTTGCCTCGGATTTAAATTTGAGTGCCCATTGGAAATTGTTTTTTATATGCTTAATTAAAGAAGTGTAGCCATCATCTGAAATAGAGATTTGCGAATCAACAAAATCATGATTGGAGTTTGAAACAAATTTCCGCACAGTTTCAAGTAATTTATTTTTGCTTGGAAAGTGTTGCATGACTGCGCCTTGAGAAAGATCACATTCAGAGGCTATCATTTGCATACTTGTGTTAAAGTAACCATGGGTGCCAAATAGTTCAATCGATTTACTAAGAATAAGAAGTCTAGTCTTTTCACCCTTTGTTAATTTATCACTTGAGTTCGAAATTCCTTTTTTGCTCATTACTTTGCTACCTTAGTTGCTAGCTTTCCTTGTTTCAATTTCTTTTTTATAGGATTCAACAATTTTAGCAACATCAGGAGGATTTACGATATCGATTTCTTTCATCAGTTTCGCAACTCTATTTATGTTAGTTACCCAATCCGTAAAGATAATTTGATTTGAATTTGCATTGAAGACAATTTCGCCATCTTTAGAATTTAAAGTTCTAATATCTCGACCAATATTAGCGGCGGAAATATTTTTAACATTGTAAACCCAAGTGTACATTCGTTCTGGGCGAATTGTTGGAACCTCTGTACTTACTTCGATCAAATCTCTTTGAATATTGCGAGCAGATTTAATAACCATCACATCACCTTGTTGACTAATAGCGTATCCATTTAAAGAAAGTGCCATTGAAAGATAATCAAAGGCATCTGTTTTAGAAACATTCGATGGAATCATAATATTAACTTTGCCTCGAATCGAAGAATCCATTATAAATTTTTGACCAGTGTTTTTTGAATATTGCTCAATTACTTTTACAAGTTCTTCATTTTTAAAATTCATTTTAAAATATTCTTCGGCAATTAGTTCTGTACTTGCAATTAAAACTGAAAAAAGTAAAATAAGTTTCATGGTAATCCCCTTTAAGAATCGTGATAAGTAGTACATAATTAATATTTGATCAGATTGATTAAAATCATTCAAGATAATTTACTAAAATTAATTAAAACAAAATATAACTAACAAATTAAAACTAACAAATTAAATAATGTGGGTTAGTTTGAGAAACTATAGATCAATTATTGTTTATAGTCTGGTTTAGATGTTTTATAAAAAGTTTGTGGAGTGGTGAATTTTGTTGATCAGTTGTTTGATTGATCCAAATATAATCATAAAGAGGTGTGCCTGAAGGAGAAATTATAATGACTTCTTTTTTTTCTAGGTAATTTCTAGCAACATATTCAGGAACAACTCCTATACCTATATTTCTTTTAACCAGTTCAATCACCATTTCCGCCGTTGCGGCATAAGTGCGAATATTTAGTTGAGTTGGGGTAGATTTGTAATAATGTTTGAGCCATCTTTTTATTAAAAGATGATCACTGTAGTAGTCAATAATCGGAAGTTTTTTTATTTTTTCAATTGAGAATTTTTCGCCCTTGAATCCGCGATGGGCAACGAGTACAAACTCTTGCTTATAAAGTTTTTGTGTAGCTATAGATTTACTTTTTTTATGTGGATAAATTGTGATTGAAAAATCAATTTTCTTTTGGTTGAGTAAGTTTTCGAGTCTACTGGGAGAATCAAATCGCAACTTTAAATTTACTTCGGGATTTTCTTTAAGAAATCCCTCAATGGCTGGGAGAGCTTTGCTTTTGGTAAACTCAAGGTAAGCTCCTATTCTAAGAGTACCTGTAATATTATTTTCTTTTTTAGTAAACTCATCAATTGAACTTTGTAATTGAATTTGAATTTGCTCAAAGTTTTTATATAATTTTTTAGCTTCTTCGGTGGGAAATAGACGGTTATTTATGCGTAAAAATAATTTATTTTGTAAATGCTCTTCTAATGTAGCTATCGACTGACTTAGCGCTGCCTTTGTTAGATTTAGTTCTTCTGCTGCTCCACGATAACCATTATGTCTAATGACAGATGCAAATACAAAAAGCTTGTTTAAATCAATTTGAGAAATTTTCACTTTAGTTGCTCCTGATTAATCCTGATTGCTTAAGCGAATATTCAACTTACTTATATAACACAATAAATATAAATGTTAAGTTATACTTAATAACTTATTAAATAAGTTTAGATGTACTTATTGATATAATTTTGGATAAGTTGAGTTGCAACAATTTATAGAAGGAGTTATTCATGGCATTATTTCATCAAGAGATTAAAAAAGTTGTAGAACCATATTTAATGTTAAAACACCCTTTTTATCAAAAATGGATGGAGGGGCGCCTCTCTCTCTCAAAATTGCAGTTCTATACAACTCAGTATGAACCCTTTGTAAATTATTTCCCTTGTTTAGTGAGTCGGGTTCATTCGCAATGCTCTGATAATGAGGCAAGAAAAGAGTTACTACAAAATCTAATTGAGGAGGAAGGGTTTCCAAACTTAGATGATCATCCTACATTATGGAAAAAATTTGCACATGGAATTGGAGCCAAAGAACCTTCCTTAGAAAATCCAAATTATTGTGATGCTGCTTTAACTTTAAAAAAAATATTCAAAGAACTAGCCGATCAATCATATGCTGAGGGTTTATCGGCATTGTATTGTTATGAACATCAGATCCCTGAAGTCTCCAAAACTAAAATTGATGGCTTATCAAAATTTTACGGAATTAATGATGAGCAAACACTTTTATTTTTTAAGGTGCATCAAGACGCAGATGTTTTTCACTCTGAATCATGCGAACGACTCTTAAATAATTTGCCTATTGTAGACCACGATAAAGCACTTGTTGCAGCAGAAAAATCTGCGAAAGCTATTTGGAGTTTTTTGTGCGCTTGCGAATAAAAAATTTAAAATACCAAGTTGCAATTGGGGTTAGTCAAGAGGAGCAAAATAATCCACAGATTATTTTAATTTCCTTAGAATTTGATTTTTTAAGATCACCGAAAGTTTGCGAGACTGATAATATTGAGGATACGGTATGCTATGATTTAGTTTCAAGAGAACTACAATCAGTGATCTATACTAAAAAATTTCATACCATCGAATATTTAGCTAAAATTTGTTTGATTCGTATATGTGAAATTTTTGAAAATAAAAGTTTTTATATTAAGAAAACCTCGATTGAAGTTACAAAGTTAAGTCCTGCCATTTCTGTTCAATGTGAAAATGTAACTGTGTTTTTAACTCACCCCGAATTATGATTAGTAAGTAACTTGGAATCTCAATTAAAAAGGTAAATCATTAAAGTATGAACAAATACTATTTAGGATTAGGATCAAATTTATCAAACCGCAGATTAAACTTAAATCAAGCCATTAAAAAACTAAAAGAAAATAACTTGATCACTATTTTAAAATACTCTTCATGTTATGAAACCAAAGCACTCTTGCCTGACTATCCAGATTTAACAACAATTAAAAATTGGAACCTTCCATTTTTAAATATGGCCATTGAAATATCCTCAGAATTATCCGCATTAGAGTTATTTTATAAAATTAAAACTATCGAAAAAGAAATGGGTCGTATGGACTCGGCTCCACGTTGGTCTCCGCGTTTAATTGATATTGATATTTTATGGGGAGATAAAGAAACACATCTGACATCTCCAAATTTAGATATTCCTCACCGAGAGTATTTAAAACGGGCTTTTGTATTAGATTCACTTCGTGAATTGAAGCCCGTACTTTTTTTACAAGACTCACGTTTGTTAATTCAACATCAACCAGCATGGATGGGAATTTTAAATTTAACACCAGATTCTTTTTCTGATGGAGGAGCAAATTTTAAAATTAAAGAAGTGCAAAAATTTTTAGATATAAATAAAAATCATATGAACATTCTTGATATCGGAGCTCAATCTACTCGTCCGCAAGCAAAACTCATTTCTGCACAAGAAGAGTGGCTTCGCCTTCAAGATACGGTTTTATTTCTAAAGGATCAAATAGCAGATGATTATACCTTTCCGCAAATAAGCGTTGATACTTTTTACGGTGAAGTTATTGAGAGGGTGGCACAAAACATAAAAGTCGACATCATAAATGATGTAAGTGGCCTACAGTGTCCCCAGTTGCGTGAGTATTTAAAAACTTATGAAGGGAAATATGTTCTTATGCACTCTTTGGGAGTACCACCCTCAACTCAAAATGTATTAGACCAGACAATCTCTGTTTTTGATCAATTGCGAAATTGGTTTACTGATAAAATAAATGAACTCTTAAAGTTGGGTCTAAACGAAGATCAAATAATAGTAGATCCTGGCATAGGATTTGGAAAATCACAGCAACAAAATATTCAGATTTTATCGAATATACAAGAGTTGCAGAGTCTAGGTTTTTTAATAATGGTAGGTCATTCCCGTAAATCATTTATGAAAACATTTTCAAATGAAATTGCTCAAAGTCGTGATTTTGAAAGCATTGGAATTTCAATGTTATTAGCACAAAAAGGTGTAGACATTTTACGTGTTCACAATCCAGCAAATCATCATAAAGTATGGCGAGGATACTCAGAAGTAAAATTTTAAAAAGGAAAACCCAATGAAAATTATTCCCATTAAAACTAAAGTATTTCATATTAACGATAATTTAAAAGATTTTTTAATTCAAACTTTTGCTAAAAATAAATTACGTGAGAATGATATAATTTGTATTACCTCTAAAGTGATCAGTATTGCAGAAAATCAGCTGGTAAAAAAATCTTCCCAACCCAATAAAGAAAAGTTAATTAAAAAAGAAGCGGATTTCTATTTTGGTAAAGGTGCATTTGATTGTCACCTGACAATTAAACACAATATATTAATACCCTCAGCAGGAATTGATGAGTCTAACTCCGAACTAGACAACTATATTCTTTATCCTAAAAGGCCTTTTAAGAGTGCTAAAAAACTTTTAACTTTTTTAAAAAAGAAATTTAATATTAAAAAATTAGGTATTATAATTACGGATTCTCACACAACCCCATTACGACGTGGGGTAACAGGAATTAGTTTATCCCATTGGGGTTTTAGAGGAGTTGAGAGTTTAGTTGGAAAAAAAGATATTTTTGGCCGTGCATTTAAATATACCTATGTTAATCATGCCGATGCTCTTGCTAGCACAGCTGTATATCAAATGGGGGAGTCTAATGAAACAATTCCCATCGTCCTCTTACGTGGCATTCATTTGCATTGGACCAATAGGGATGTCAGTCAAGATTGTATAATTCCGCTAAAAGAAGATATTTATCTTCCAATATTAATAAAAACAAAAAAATAAAATAAATAATTTTATTATGAGTACTTAATGGTTGAACATATAATTTTTGATGTTTTCTTAATTAAAGTTCTCGTCCAAATATTTTTACATTAGTAATATCCGTTGAACCATCAGGTTCATAATTGCAAGTTTGAGTATAAGTCCATGGCTCATCTAAATTTGCTCCTGCAGATGGGGTAAAGTAGCAGTTTTCATTATTTTCGCATCGGCCATCATCATCACCAACTCCATCTAAACTAAATTCAATAGTACCTTGTAATACATAACTTGAACCACTCCAAGAATCATCAATAAAAATAGCTTTTGAGCCCATAGTTTTTGCGGGACAAGTTTCTCCTGATTTAAAAATACCATTAATATTTTTTAAATTGGTAATTTCATTTTGTAGTTTAGCTTCAAAAATTCCGCAGGAGTTATTATCACATGCTCCTCTTATATTTGAATTTGGAAAACTACTATTGTCTAAAGGAACCCAAAATCTAAACATATTTTCAAAGGTATGATAATCTAAAATCGATGAAAATAAAAGTCCAACAATACCACTTGAACCTTGGTTATTTTTTGTATCGGTGGTGAATTTTGTAAATAAACTATTGCTATCGATATTATTCATTTTAGATATTGTCGTGCCAACGTCAGGATTGCAATTTGAATCAATTAATCCAATGTTGGTAGTGTTTATACCAATTGAGCATTTATTGGGCCCTCTTCCTAGAAAAAGATTACCTGACCAATAAATATCTTGAATATTGTTTGGAATTAAAATTTCATTTGTTGAATTATCAATAGAATAAATATCATATAATTTTGCAGAACCATTAATTCCTGATGTAAAGTTTATTCCTATATTATTATTTACAGACAATTCGCTATTAATAATTTGAGTTGCACCTATCGCGCCAGCAGAAAAAGCATGGCCACTCAATGAATTATTAATTGTACTGATTTGACTTATATACCCATGATCAGAAAAACCAGTTATTCCATTTGCTCCATTACTTAAAAGACCGTCAGTGATAGAAATACTAAGATCAGATATTTTTAATAAATCTGTTGTGCCATTGGTAATTCTAAAATAATTTAATCTACTATGATGTCCCATTATAACAACTGGTAAATTGTTATTCCTGGCATCAACTGTGGCATTTACAATTAAATTGTCAGCAGATAAGACATCAACAATTATTGATCTCTCATTAGTTGAAGATATTTTTACATCTGATATTAAATTGCTATCGGCAGAAAATAAATATAGACCAAATTCTAAATTACTTAATGTAATGTCAGTTATCTGAAAGTATAGACTACTAATTTGTAAGCCAACATTTCCAGTAGAAATATTTGAATTGTGAATCCTGCCATAACGTGGGACTGTATTGTTTTGGGCAGTCCCACGTGATGTGGTAATTACATCCGAGCTATTTATTCCTACAAAAGTGCCTTCAATCCAAGTAAAATATTTTTGCCGAAGACTGAGGAAGCATGAAGTGGTACCTGTAACCCAAAAAGGTTCACAATTTAAAGCTGTAAGAGGTGTGCCTGCTGATAAAGTTGCGCCAGGTAATACAACAAGAGCGATACCATCATTTGTGATATTAATTCCACGGCTTATTATGTTTTCAGTAATGGCATAAATTGTATTAGCATTTGCTAAAGATAGTCTAGGAGCGCCTGGTGCGCTGTTTATAATTCCTGAATTTAAAATAGAAATTGGATTGTTCCACCATACTGAATTTAAACTGGATGTGTCTGATATTGCGCTATCAAATAATGTAACAGATATAGCCTTCCAATCTGAACCATCAATTTTTATTAAGTCTTTAAGTCCTCTATCTTTTTTAAAACCGACACTATAAAAAAAGATTGGAACCTGACTTTCGGAGCAGCGCCAATCAAATGCATCAAGACTATCTTTCATTGTTATATTATTGCAATTTGATTTCCAAGAAACATTAACACGCATTACTTCAGCACTATGAATACATTCAACATTTCCTAATGGGACACATGGAGTTTCAATTTGTGGAAATTGAGAAGCATCAATTTTTAAATAGCGATTTATAGATTTCAGCAAACTTCCACTTGTGATATAACTATTCCACATAGTTCCACTTGTTGGATAAAATGGTAAAACCGAGAGTTGTTTCAAGTCATCATCGACAAGAGTTATTGAACGTTTGATTATTTGATTGTTAAAATCAGAATTTAAAGAAAAATTAAAATCAATAACTTTATCAGTTTCCCTAAGACCAGTATCACCTATCACAGTGATTCCTAAATTAATTGAAGTCGAACCCGCAGGTATTGTCAGCACATAAGGAGTGACCGTACCAGTTGAGACGCTGTAATCTGAGCTGTTTGCAAGTTGAGAAGTATGGGTAAAAATTATTTCAGTATTTACACTTCGAGGATAATTAAGTGAGAGTGTAATGAGTTCCGGGTAACTATTATCAGAGTTGGATTCTTCTAATTGGATGTGCTGTAAGTTAACTTCAAGATGAGGTTTGGTATCAATTATAAAATTATGTAAATTTGCGAGAGAAAACCCACTGTCCTGATTTGGGAGCTTGGAGTTTAATGCTTTATTGGAATTTGCATTGCTAACTATGCTCCAATCTCCAACGCTTAAAGAATCATAATTTACATAATCTAAATCTAAAGAGTCATCTCCTATTTTTATATTATATATTCCAGTTAAAGTTAATCCATCTGAGGAAAGATTATCAAGAGTAACAGTAGTATCAATGGATCCTGTTTCTAATACAATAGTTGGTGGATTTAATGCGGAAATTAAATTACTTACTTTTACGGGTTCAGAAAAAGTTAAAGAAATAAAAATGGATTGACCAACTGTATATGTTCCATCACTTGTTATAGAATCAACTTTTGAAATTTGAACTTTATTATCATTTAAATTTGAAGAAGCAGAATTTTCATCCAAATCATAAATGTGAACAACCATCCATCCACAGGAAGAATTAAAAAAAACTAGAAATATAAAATTCAAAATATAAAAAAATAATTTTTGAATTAAAATCCTTTTATGAATCATTAATCTCCAAATTAGAAAACGTCAAAAAAAGTCTTTTTTACTAAGATCTACCTTATTAATTCTACATGAAAAAAAAGTAATTTAAAGATTAATAGTTTTAAATAGTCTGTTACTTATAATATTGAATGAAATAACAAAAAAATACCAAAAAAACGTTTCAAAATGACTCACTTGAACTACACCTAAGCTACAATTTATAACTTAAAATTTGTTTTTTTTTAATTGAATTAAAATAAATAATCTCAAAATTAGAAATATCTCCTGACTTCGTCGTTTTATAATTCAGATTTTTTAAAAGCATCTAATTCTTACTTTAATTTCATTATAAGCTCTAATTTTCTGAACTTTTCTTGTAGGGAACTGACGTTTTTTTAATTTTTTTACTTTCTGTCCAAAAAAAGCTCTGAGCTACTCTATTGTTTTCTGAACTTACAACACTTGCACTTACAGTTGTATATTGAGTTTGAGATAATAATGAAGATACATCACCATAACAATTATTTCCACTCCCCGATAAGGAAATTGAATTTACTAATGCAGAAGAGTCAGATTTGTAGCTAATATTAAGTGTGTCTGAATAAGTATTTGTTTCGTAAGCTGAAGGTTGCGGGGCAATTGTTCTTATTTATTAGTTTCTACCATTTTTGACTTTACTCATTTTTAAGATCTAATTTTTTGATGCGTCGATTCCACTACATCAAAGAATAGATGCGTTATAATTCTGGACATATTTTTTCTTGTCATGTGATCGATTCAAAATAATATTGTTTCATTAAATCAAAAAATAGGGTGATTTAAAATCACCCTCAAAAAGCAGTTATATTCGAAGTGGGTGAGTATGAAGGTTCAACGTCTTAAAGATATGCAAACATTGGTTTCATTGTGTAAACGTCGTGGTTTTGTTTTTCAAAGTAGTGAAGTTTATGGGGGCTTAAGTTCATGTTGGGATTATGGCCCACTTGGTTCTCAACTTAAAATGAATGTTAAAAAGACTTGGTGGAATGCAATGACCCGTAGAGCCGACATTGTCGGTGTTGATGCCGCAATTTTAATGCACCCAATGGTCTGGAAAGCTTCTGGTCACGTAGATGGATTCTCAGATCCATTAGTTGATTGTAAAAATTGTAAACAAAGATTTAGATCTGACAATACGGATTCTTATTTAGAAAAAAAACAATGTCCATTTTGTGGAAGTAAAGATTTAACAGAACCCAGACAATTTAATTTAATGTTTAAAACTCATATGGGACCAACAGAAGACGCAAGCAGTGTTGTTTATCTTCGCCCTGAAACAGCTCAGGGTATTTTTGTAAACTTTGAAAATTGCCAAACAACATCACGTAAAAAAATTCCATTCGGAATTGCGCAAATTGGAAAATCATTTCGTAATGAAATCACTCCTGGTAATTTTATTTTTAGAACCCGTGAGTTTGAACAAATGGAAATGCAATTTTTTGTCAAACCAGGAACTGATGCAGGTTGGTTTGATCAATGGAAATCTATTCGAATGAAGTATTATTTATCACTGGGTATCAACTCCGATCGATTAAGATTTTTACCCCATGAAACTCTTGCTCATTACGCAAAAGCTGCCGTGGATGTGCAATATGAATTTCCAATTGGATGGCAAGAGCTTGAGGGCATTCATAACCGTTCTGATTTTGATTTGAGTCAGCATATGAAATTCTCTGGAAAATCTTTAGAATATTTTGATGAAGCGGCAAAAGAAAAATATATTCCTTGGGTCATTGAAACGGCTGTTGGATGTGATCGACTTATACTAGCTGTACTATGCGAAGCTTACCGCGAAGAAATCACTGTAGATGAAAAAGGAGCTGAAGACGTGCGAGTCGTTTTGGGTTTTAAACCTGATATAGCACCAGTCAAAGTTTGTGTATTACCATTGTCGAAAAAAGACGAGTTAATAAGTATCGCTCAAGACTTGAGAGAGAGTTTAAGTGCAGAATGGGAAACTCAGTATGATGAATCACAATCCATTGGTAAACGTTATCGTCGTCAGGATGAAATCGGAACTCCATATTGCGTGACCGTAGATTTTGACACGATTCAAGATAAAGCCGTAACAGTGAGACACAGAGACACAATGAAGCAAGAACGAGTTTTAATTGAAAACTTAAATGGTTATATTTTTAACGGAATGAAAAAAGATTTTTAACGGAATAAAATTGGGGGAGTCATGAGTGAGTTAAATCGACCTGAAAAATTTGTTTATTTTTTTGCCGCAGGTCAAGCAGATGGCAGAGCAACGATGAAAAATATTTTGGGAGGAAAGGGTGCTAATCTTGCAGAAATGACTTCAATTGGTTTGACAGTTCCCCCTGGTTTTACAATTTCTACAGAAATTTGTTCGCACTTTTATCAAAACAATCAAATGCTACCAGAATGGGTTAAGGCTCCTGCGTTAGAGTCCCTTGCTAAAATGGAATCCGTCATGCAGAAAAAATTTGGAGATGTGACAAATCCACTTTTAGTGAGTGTACGTTCCGGGGCAAGAGCCTCAATGCCAGGGATGATGGATACAATTTTAAATTTGGGACTTAATGATGAAACTGTTGAGGGATTGGCAAAATCCTCTGATAACCCTCGTTTTGCATGGGATTCTTACCGTCGCTTTATTCAAATGTATTCTGATGTGGTTATGGGAATGAATTCTTCATTGCTAGAAGTCACCCTCGAAGATTTAAAAGATGCTAAGGGATATAAAAATGATACTGACCTCAATGTTGATGATTTAAAAACTTTAGTTAAAAAATTTAAACAACAAGTTAAAGATCAAACAGGACAAACTTTTCCAACACAACCCATTGAACAACTTTGGGGAGCTGTATCTGCGGTGTTTAGAAGCTGGAATACTCCTCGTGCAATAACTTACAGAGAGTTACATCATATCCCAGCTGAGTGGGGTACAGCAGTTAATGTGCAAGCCATGGTGTTTGGAAATATGGGTAATGACTCTGCAACAGGTGTTGCTTTTACACGAGATCCTTCAACGGGAGAAAAAAAGTTTTTTGGAGAATTTTTAATTAATGCTCAAGGTGAAGATGTTGTTGCTGGTATTAGAACTCCACAACCAATCACAAAAAAAGATGCCGAAGGCACTGGTTTTCAATCCCTTGAAGAAGCTTTGCCTAAAGCTTATGGTGAACTTGTTGAAAATTATAAGAAGCTTGAAAATTATTTTAGAGATATGCAGGATATAGAGTTTACTATTGAGCGCGGTCGTCTATGGATGTTGCAAACTCGAACTGGTAAACGAACAGCACGAGCTGCATTAAAAATTGCTTGTGATATGGTTGATGAAAAACTCATAACAGAACAAGAAGCTATATTGCGAGTAGAACCTCAAAGTTTAGATCAATTATTACATCCGACTTTAGATCCCCATGCAAAAAAAACAACTCTTGCAAAAGGGTTACCAGCGTCTCCAGGGGGAGTCTCTGGGCAAATTGTTTTTTCAAGTGAAGATGCTGTGGAATGGAAAGAAAGCGGCCATAAAGTAATATTAGTTCGTATTGAAACCTCACCCGAAGACATTGCGGGAATGGTTGCCTCTCAAGGTATTCTTACAACTCGAGGAGGAATGACTTCCCATGCTGCTGTTGTGGCCCGTGGAATGGGTAAATGTTGTGTAGCTGGTTGCGGAGACATTGATATTGATTATCATAAACAAACATTACATGTTAAAGGATACATTCTTAAAAAGGGTGATATTATTACTCTTGATGGGTCAACTGGTGAAGTATTTTTAGGAGAAGTAAAAACACTTCAACCAAAACTTGATAATTATTTTGAGCGCTTGATGAAAATGGCCGATGGAGTTCGTAGATTAAAAGTTCGTACTAATGCAGATACTCCAACAGATGCAACAACAGCTCGAAGTTTTGGCGCTGAAGGTATTGGACTCTGTCGTACTGAGCATATGTTTTTTGGTGCTGACAGAATCGATGCCGTTCGAGAAATGATTTTAGCTGAAAGCAAAGAAGAGCGAGAACTTGCTCTTAAAAAAATTCTTCCAATGCAAAGACAAGACTTCATTGATTTGTTTAAAATTATGAAAGGTTACCCTGTAACTATACGTCTTTTAGATCCACCTTTACATGAATTTGTTCCCCATACTGAAAACGAAATTCAAGAACTTGCAGGGCGAATTAAATGTGATGTTGATAAATTAAGAGCTAAAGTTAGAGCTCTTCATGAATTTAATCCCATGTTAGGACATCGAGGATGTCGTTTAGCTATTACATACCCAGAAATTTATGCAATGCAGGTGCGCGCAATTTCTGAAGCTGTTTGTCAGGTTATGAAATCTGACGGCGTGATTTTAGTACCAGAGATTATGATTCCGTTGGTTGGAATGACCGCTGAATTAGAAATTTTGCGTGAGTTAACTTTAAATACAATTCATGATGTTCAAAAAGAAATGCAAATCAAATTTGAATATCAAATCGGTACTATGATTGAGCTACCACGTGCGGCTATCACTGCAGATAAAATTGCAAATGTTGCGGACTTTTTTAGTTTTGGAACAAATGATTTAACACAAACTACACTTGGATTATCGAGAGATGATGCGGGGCGCTTTCTTGGAAGTTATATAAGCCAAGGAATCTTTGCCCGTGATCCTTTCGTGAGTATTGATCAAGAGGGTGTTGGGCAACTTGTAAAAACTGCGGTTGACTTAGGACGAAAGTCCAAGCCTAATTTAAAAACAGGTGTATGCGGAGAGCATGGAGGAGATCCAACAAGTGTCGAGTTCTTCAATAAAGTGGGATTGGACTATGTGAGTTGTTCTCCTTTCAGAGTGCCGATTGCTAGATTAGCAGCGGCCCACGCAGTACTAAAAAACTGCTAATGATTAAGTCTGATCGCTTCGCGATTATATCAAACATAATCATTAGCAGTTTTTTTCTTGTTTATTTGGGGTGATTTTCAATCACCCGTGTTACGAAAACCCAAACTAAATTTTGAGTTTTCATAATGGCTAGTAAAATTATTAATAATTTATTGAGGTTTGCTTTGAGAATAAAAAAACTTGAGTTAGTTGGTTTTAAGTCTTTTAAAGATAGAACAGTTATTCACTTTGATGCAGGAATCACCGGGATTGTTGGACCTAATGGGTGCGGAAAATCCAATATTGTTGATGCTCTTGTTTGGGTAATGGGTGAGATGTCAGCTAAACATCTTCGCGGTTCTTCTATGGAAGATGTGATTTTTGCCGGTGCAGATAATTATGCTCCAGTAGGAATGGCGGAAGTTTCATTAACTTTAGAAAATGATGGAGGCCCCTTTCCAGTTAAGTTTGCTCAGTTCTCCGAAATAATGATTACTCGTCGATTGCATCGAAATGGGGAGTCTGAATATCTAATTAATAAAGAGGCTGCACGATTAAAGGATATTCAAGAAGTATTTATGGATACGGGTGCGGGTTCAAAAGGATTTTCCATTATTGAACAAGGTGCCATCGGTAAGATTATCACAGCAAAACCTGAAGATCGTAAGTCACTCATCGAAGAAGCGGCTGGGATCACAAAATTTAAAGTACGAAAAAAAGAATCACAACGAAAACTTCAAAGTACAGATCAAAATCTTGTGCGTCTTCAAGATATCACTGGTGAGTTAAAACGCCAGATTGATTCTTTACAACGACAAGCTCAAAGAGCAGAACGATACCGAAATATTAAAAATCAAATTGAAGATTTAGATTTATGGATTAATTCAATTCAATTCAAAGAACTCAATGAAAAAATCCAATCTGCCGAAAAAGAGTATAATGAAGCCCAAGGCAACGATGTCACAGGTACTGTTGATTTACAAAAATGGCAATCAGATCTTGAACTCATGCAATTGCAATTATTAGAAAAAGAAAAAGAAATTGAACAAACAGAGTTGATTTATCAAGAGTTGCAAAATCAAGTTCGCCAAAAAGAAATGTCCAATCAAGAATTAAAATTTGAAATTGAGCAAGCAAAGCGCAGCGAGCAAATGACAGGAACTCTACTTCAAGAGCAAAAAGCCCGTGAAGAACTTTTAATTAAAGAACAAAATAATTACGCCAATCAAAAAGAAAAATTACAATCTGAAGTTTCTTTAATGCAAACTGAGTATCAAGAAAAAAGTTCTGTTTTTGAAGAAGTGAATTCTCGTTTATCAGAGATAGATGATGAATTAACCACAAAAAGACGAGAGATGTTTGCTGTGGGACAATCCCTCAGTGCCGTCGAAGCTAAACTATCATCTTTAGATCATCAAATTGAAGATGTTGAGGGGCGTCGGGATCATAATGCGTCTCTCTTAGAAGAGCTTCGAATTAAACTACAAGAATTTGAAGAGCGTAAAACTGAAGTTTTTGGAGATTTTGAGATCGAAAAAAATAAAGCAGAAATTTTACATTCAGATTTGCAAAAGTTAAATGAGAAAAAACAAAATTTAAAGCAACAAAGTGAAACTAAAAAAGTTGAACTTGAAACTTTTAAAGATAATTTAAATGAAGTGACTTCAAGATTATATGGCTTAGAGAGTTTACAAGGCAGCTATGAAGGTTTTGATGATGGTGTTAAATCAGTTATGCTTTGGCAAAAAGCAAAAAAAGAACAACAGCTGCAAATGCATGCCGATGGAAGCACTTCAGTTGATGCTGTTGTTTCGTTTCAACCTGTTTCAGAATTAGTAGAAGTTCCTTCGCAATATGAATTAGCAATGGAAGCCATCTTGGGTAACAAGTTACAAACTCTTGTAACTCAAAAAAATCAAACTTCCATCGAAGCTATTGAACATTTAAAGACGACCAAAGCTGGGCGATCCTCATTTTTATCAAAAGAAGCTTTTGATAAAAATTCATCAGCTCAATTTGCAAATGAGTTTCCAAATCTTGCTGCCAATTCTCAAAGAGTTGTAAGTCTACTTAGAGATGTCATTCAATGTTCCGATGAGTTTAAACCAACTATAACAAAACTACTTGGTGATGTTGTAGTCGTAGAAGACATCCAGGCCGCAATAGACTTACAAGGTCAATATGATGGTTGGTCTTATGTGACTCTAGATGGTGATGTTCTGACTAACGAAGGAATTTTAATTGGTGGTTCAAGTGAATCTGCCGATAGTGGAGTACTAAAGCGCCGCCGAGAAATTAAAGAATTATCACAGCGTAAAGATGAGTGGGCTGGAAAGTTTTCTTTAGCACAATTAGCCTATCAAAAAATTGAAGCTGAGTATATTGAGGTCCAAGCTCAACTTGAAAAGTTGCAAAAGCAAAAGCAAGAGCAAGATATTAAAGTTGCAGAATTTAAAAAAGATACTGAACGCGCAGAAACAGAAATCAACAATGCAAAATATGCCGTTGAAAGACAAGAGCGTGAGGTTCAAAAATTAGAACAACAATTAGAATCACTCGAAGAAAAAAAATCTGAACTTTTTGAAAATGTTGAAACCCAGAGATTAACAAAAGCCGAACTTGAAGACAATATTCAAGGTCTCGATGATGAATTAACGACACAAAGACTTGGTTTTGAAGGTTTGCAAAATAGTGTTTTAGAATTAAAGGTACAACTAGCTTCAAGATCACAAGAATTTGAAGGTGTTGTTCGACAATTAAATATGGTAGAAAAAACATTAGGTGATTTGCAATTTCAACTTTCAAAGATGAGTGAAGAATCATCCAAGAACACTACATTTTTATCGACCTACCAGTTTAAATTAGAAGAAGAAAAAATTAATCTTGATCGTCTAATAGTTACTGTTGAAGAGGGAAAAGCTCGGTTATCTCACTTGCGAGATAATTATGAAATTGAAGATGCTGAATCTCGCGAACTTGCTGATAAAATTCAGAACTGGCAACGTTTACGAAATGAAGTTCAATCACGAATGAATGAAGCAAAGCTTCAGTTAGATCAAGCGCGGATGAAAGAACAATACATTGTCGATCAAATGCGTGAGAGATATATGCTTGAGTTGCCCGATGTTGTATCGCGATTTGAAGGTCGAGAGGGTGATCCTAAAGAGGCCGAAAAAGAGTTAAAAGAATTAAAAGACAAATTAAATAAAATTGGCGAAGTAAATTTATCTGCCATTGAAGAGTATGAAGAAACCTCAAAACGGTATGAATTTTTATCTCAACAGCAACAGGATTTAATCGAAGCTAAAGATCAATTGCGACGTGTGATTGATCGTATTAATAAAATTTGTTCAAAACGTTTTAAAGAAACATTTGATCTAGTTAACGAAAGATTCACAAAAGTATTTCCAGTTTTATTTGGTGGGGGAGAAGCTCGTCTTGAACTTCATGAAGATCCAGAGACTCAAGAAATGGGTATTGAGATTATTGCAAAACCTCCTGGTAAAAAAATGCAAAGTGTAACTTTGATGTCTGGAGGTGAAAAAGCTTTAACAGCAGTGGCCCTTATTTTTGCGATCTTCTTAGTTAAACCATCTCCGTATTGTCTACTCGATGAGGTTGATGCTCCACTTGATGATGCAAACGTATACCGCTATAATGATTTAGTCAGAGAGATGGCAAAACGTTCGCAAATTATTGTTGTGACCCATAATAAACATACGATGGAAGTCGTTAAAAAATTGTATGGTGTAACTATGCAAGAAAAAGGTGTTTCAACAATGGTGTCTGTAAGTTTACAAGATGCTAAAAACCAAGCCTTAGAAATTTAACCTGTCTACTTTCAAGGGCGGGGATTTTCTTTATTGATTACCTGGGGGACGGGCATCCTGCCCTCAGCAAAATTTTAAAGATCAAATAATTAAGACCAAAAGTTGATCCACGATAACTTGTTATAACGTTAATAGACCAACTGTAAGTTAAATTTGTTTTGCAGTTCAGTGTGGTCTTAAATATTTGTTCTTTAAATCGCATCCGCTATTTTGAGCCCCCATTTAATCAACAAAGAAAATCCCCGCCCTTGAAAGTAGATACTCCGAACAATATAATTCCATCATAATTAGTATTTTTTAAAAAATGGAAAAGGTTTTTAGATAACTAGACACGAAGGGGTTAGAAATTTTTTATAAAAATCAGAATTTTTGCAACTTAATAGTACTTTTGGGTCAAGTCCTATTATGGAGGTGTAAGTGGTGGATTGGGATAAGGTTATTGAGGACATTGGTCCACGTCTATTTAAATACTTCTGTGTTCGATTTTCTAGTGAGCAATCCGATGATTTGACTCAAGAAACTCTTATTCGCTTGGTTCGCAAAGTTGAAGATAAGCAATTTAATCCTGACAAAGGAACCTTGAAAATGTTAAGTTTTGGGATAGCTCACTATGTAGCACTAGAGGCTAAACAGTTAGACACCCATGATTCAATTGAAGATTGGTCTGACTCTCTTGTTTGTGAGTATGATCTAGAACAATTAGTAATTTCACAAGATATGATTCGTCGAGTTTACCAGCACATAAAAAAACTAACAAATATTGAACAGCAAGTACTGGCTCTGGTTGTTAATGATGAACTAACTTTGGTTGAGATAGCAAAAATTCTCTCTATCCCAGAGGGTACTATAAAAAGTCATTTATTTAGAGCAAAACAGAAACTAATTATTTTGATTCAAAAGGAGAAACTTCTATGAAAGATAAAGATTTAGATTTATTACTGTCTGAGATCAGAAGCCAAACTCCAACTGATCTACAAACACAGAAGTGGAAAAATGCTGTTCGTAATGAGCTTCGTTCAACAAGTAGAAAATCAAATAAAATTTTGTGGCTGCAATTATTGGCAGCTTCTGTTGTTGGTTTTTGTATTGGAGCAGCAGTATTTAAAAATACTAAACATGAAGATTCATTTCAAAATTTAGCACAATTTGACATGGACAATGCAACCATTGAGTACGTTCTTACCAAGACAGATTGAAAACGTACCCTTGAAAGGAGAATTTAAAATGAATAAAATAATAACTGCGTTGATGATGTTGGTAATTGCATTAAATGTAAATGCACAATCAATGAATAATGACTTTAGCAATTCTGATTCTAAAGAGGAGGTCTTATCTGCAAATGATCTTCGTAGTCGATTTGAATTAATCGGAAAAGTTTTTGTAACAGATGCTAAAGGGCAGCTAATGTACCAAGGTAATGAAACAAGGATGTGGAAGTTTGGCTCTACTGGTGATTTAGTGAGTAATTGGTCTTATAAAGCCCCAGGTATATATGAAATTGCAATTAAACACACTTGGACAATTAATTCTGATGGCAAGTTGATTGCACATATTCAACAGTTTGAATCAATGAAACGAAAAGAAAAAAGCCGAGAGGTTGCAACTGGTAAGATAATACGAGATGAAAATATCGAGGTTAAAGATTTTGCACCAATTAATTGGGTTGCTTATTCAGATTCAAAACAAAAAGTAATCGTTAGATTCTCGCCAGAGCTTGGAAATAAAATAGATTATATTGAAGTCGAGACTTTACCCATGACAATAAATAATCCAGTTGTGTTTGATAGTATAGGTCGTTTATGGGCACAGTTAGGACGTAGTTTGGAAGGTCGTTACATTTCTATGAAGACTCATTTGGGCCAGTTCTCTGTAAGCTATGTTAAATTCAGAGGTGCTAAAGAAATTGGATATGTAAAGGGGAGCGAAATGGTTATCAATGCCGAAAAGGATCTCAAACTTTATATCCGAAGTGATTCACCAATTTTAGCAACCAGTAAGCCTGCAAAAATTTATGGAATAGTAGACCAAAATAAAAAGTCTGAACGAATAAATTCTATTTATTCATCTTCGAGTGGTAAAGAGAAAGATTTTCTTGAAAGTATTGAGTAAGTATTTGCTCAAATAAATTTTTTAAGAAATAGCATCAGATATAATTGCAGCAATACGGTTAAGCTCTTGGCGGCTTTCACGTTTAAAGGGCTTACCAAATGATATTTTAATTTTATCTCCCTTGAATCTTGGGATTATATGCAGATGTATATGAGGAACTTCTTGTCCAGATACTTCTCCATCTGAAATAAAAATATTTGCACCTTCTATTTTTAATTCAGATATTTCAATTGCTTTCAAAATTTTCTGGGCAATCTCAAAAAGATGTGAAGCAATTTTAGAATCAAGTGATGTAAGTCTCTCTATAGGTTTTATAGGTACTACTAATAAATGACCTGGGTTTATTGGATTCAAATCCATAAAAGCAACGCATATTGAATCTTTGTATACGAAGCTTCAAATGGGATCTATGTTCGTTTTCGCTGCCCAAGCTAAGTATTCTTCAGAAAGATCAATTTCTCGATTTGTTGTTTTTTTTATAAGACTTTCAACTAAACCAGTGATGACAAAATATGAACAAGCTCCGCGCATTCCTTGAGATTTAACTTTCGATTGGTATCCACGCAGATCAACTATTCGAGGAAAAATAGCATTGTTATATAACTTAGGGGTTATTTTCTTTAGTGGTACAAAATGAATTTGCTGAGTTGCTAAAACCTTAAAGTTTTTCCCTTTAACATAGAGATCCGATATTCCAAAGCTGTGCGAAGAAAAAAGAAAAATTAATATTGTGGTTGCGATAGTGAGTTTTAAATATCTACAAAGTCTCATAAGTATTGCACCTTACTGTGTATTGAAGCGAGGTTCAATAAACTTATCATTGAAGAAGGGAGTCAAAAATCAGCGATGCGACCAATATGATCCCTTTAGTGAGCTTAAACATTTTAAAATTTAATGATCACTAATACGGAAGGTTTTAAAACAAAAAAACCCAAAAAAGCTGGACCTTTATTCCCATCCTTTAAAATTACATTGTGTCGAGAGTATCTGGTATTACATAAGTTGTCTAGAGGGTTTGCTGACTGACAGCAGTCAAGCATGAAAACGCAAGAGGGTTAAATCTTAAGTCTTAAAAAAAGTCCTTCTCAATTTAATTATCACATATTACATATTGCAAATTGCAATATGTAATAAAAGATGTTAGACTTAGCATATGAGAAATCTTACCGGCATTAAACCCCAGGACGTTATAATTATGATGAAGCTCGTATCGCAACCAGAAATGGTGCAGAAGGAGCTAGCTCAACAACTGCAGATCAGCCAGGCTGAAATTAGTCATGCTTTAATGAGACTGAAAAATTCTCACCTATTAAATTCCTCGGGGCGAGTTATTAAAGAGGCTTGTATTGAGTTTCTAGTCCATGCGGTAAAATATATTTTCCCAGTAAATATGAGTTCCCCGGCTATTGGCATTCCAACTTCATTTGCCCATCCTAAATTTAAATATATTAAGTACGACAATGATGAAGTTCTAGTCTGGCCATATGCAGAAGGAAAGGTAAAAGGGATTTCTCTCCTACCAATTTATCCAACTCTGCCAGAAGCCTGTTTAAAGGATAAAAATCTCTATAAATTATCAAGTTTTGTGGAAATGATTCGTGCTGGACGTGCTCGGGAGCGAAATATTGCTGAAAAAGAATTAATAAAATTTATTGGGGAACTAAATGAAAAAAAAAGATATCCATCTTGAAATTTTAATATTGACGGTTCAAGCTCTAGGGGAATTGACCGAGAAATTAATTTTCTTGGGAGGCTCAACAATATCATTTTATATTACAGAGCCAGAGGTCGTACAAATCCGTGAAACATTGGATGTTGATTGTGTGGTCGAAGTCAGTAGTCGACTTGAATATGAGGATCTAATTCAAAAATTGCGTAAAAAAGGTTTTACCGAAGATTATGAAAGCAAAGTCATTTGCCGTTATAAAAAAAGGGAACTGATTCTTGATGTTATGCCCGCGGATTTAAAAATTCTTGGATTTACAAATAAGTGGTATAAGTCTGGCATTGAAAATGCTATCGAGTTAGATTTAGAAAAAACTAAAATAAAAGTATTTAGCCCTGCTTTTTTGATCGCCTCAAAAATCGAAGCGTTCAAGGGACGGGGTAAAGGCTCCTTTTCGACGAGTTCTGACATCGAAGATATTGTAACTGTTTTTGATGGTAGATCTAATATTGCACAGGATCTTATGGAGAGTCCCATTGATGTCAATTTATCCGACTTAAAAATCATAAAGAGACAGAGGAGTTTTTGCGAGGTTTTCGCAAAAGTTAAGTATGATGTAGTTCTTGTGGATTAACAAATAACTATAAAACCAATCCAAATGTTGGTAGTAGATTTAAGGTTTTCAACAATCCTACTTCGCAATTCAGGTTGTATTAATAATATTGAAACTTCATTACAATGCCTTATAAATTATTGAATTCCTACAAGAGTCACAGTAGTCACAAGACTTGAAATAAGGAAGTACGGGGCATTTATCGCGGTATAGAAAAATGGACGCGGGAAATTCGGATTGATCGACACTGTCATTATCATCGGAATGAAATACCCAATCCCAACCGTGGCACCAAATACCAATGCATCCGAAAGGGTTTGAATGTTCAGGACCTTGATTAACACAGCGCTTGTTAACGTGATAAATATACCACAAACTGTTGGCCCGGCAACCATGAGACCTGAAGGTTTCTGTTTTGGCTCTTTCTCTCTCCCCATCGCACTCAAATACATTTTCGAGATGACAACGCCAAAATAGAAGCCTCCAAAAATGAAATTAAAGACAGTTATCAGCAACATTCCTATCCAACTAATTTCTGATATTACAAAATGCATTTTATCTCCTTTGTTTTTGATAATTATCTTATTTGTAAATATGTCATTTTATGGCATATTTGTTTTATGCCGAAATCTAACTATATTAGTCGCAAAAGTCGTCTCGACAATCTCATTGGTCTGCTAAAAACGGAGGAAGTGCGTAATTCGTTGGAGCTTAGTCGGCTGCTTAATGTAAGCCTGCGGACTTTAATGCGTGATTTGCGCGATCTAGAAGAAGCCGGCTATCCCATTGAATCAGACCGTGGGCGCGGCGGTGGAATAAGGCTTCAGCGAGGCTGGGGATTGGGTAAATTGCAGTTAAATTATAGTGAAATTCTTGATTTGCTAATTGCTATAGCTACGATGGAAAAGTTGAAACCTCCATTCCTAATGAGCAATCTTCGAAGTATTCGTTTCAAAATAGCCCAATCTTTTCCAGATACCCAGAGACATTATATTCAAAACATTCGCAAACGAATTTGGGTTGGAGACACCGCTACCGATAAAGTTCTATCTAGTTTTAAAATTCCAAAAGAAAATATTATTATCCCGCTACGAATCAGTTTTTTTGAATGTAAGCAGCTTGAAATTGGCTACAACGATGAGAAAGGTAACATTTCGAATAGAATCATTGAACCGCATTATTTACTTTTTAACTGGCCAGTTTGGCACATTCTAGCTTGGGATTACCTCAGAAATGATATTCGATTTTTTAGAGTTGATAGGATCACTAGTTGCGAATTAATGAAAGATTCCTTTAAATCAAAAGATAAAATGAAATTTAATAAAGCGATAACTGAATTTTTTGAATCAGTCTAAACTATTTAAATTTATTCAGCCTAAGCTTTCTAAGTTTTATCTTCCGAACATGTAAGTTGATGCCCCGTTCTTTCACACGATAGTAAAGCTTCATAAGATCAGTGGTTTTTGTTAATTTGAGTAGGCTTACTTTATCAAAGTTCTGATGAAAAAGTTTTGATTTCTTGACACTTTTACCAAAGTGCAAGTTTAATATTCGAATTGAGGTTTATATGAAATTAATTAGTATTTTTGTTACTTCACTTTTCTATATTATAGCTCACGCCGATGATAGACTTATTCTATGTGAAGCTTTGGATAAACTTGATAGAGAGTATTTTTTTGAGATGAATATAGATTCCGGTTATATCAAAGTAATGCCTTCTGGAGGTGTTTGGAAGACATAATATTCTGATACAAAAAAATGTGGATTGAATATTGGTGATGCTATTTGTACTCAAGTGATAAACCACAATTTAGATAAACCAAATCAACCCCATTTTGCTGTTTCACTTTCAATAAAATGTAAATCAAAAGGTGGAATTACTTTAAAACAATTTAACGGAGTTGCAGAAATTAATCGTTTTGGAGACGGTTATGGAAGTTTTGTCTGTGGGAAATTGACTTCAAATGACTTAACGCTCTCAAATTGTACCGTAAATTAAACACTTATTCAAATAATGAATGGTGATCATCAACATGACTTTTAAAATTATTTTTTTATAAATTAGAGAAGGTGATAAATTAAAAATTTAGATTTCATTGAACTGTACTCCAACACCACGGTCAGCGCTTAAGCTTGATTCACCATTTCTAACCCACACAACTTTTGCTTTAATTTGAAGACGCTCTTTAGTTTGAGTTGACGTTTGGTGGTTGAGTAAATTTAAGTTAAGATTATGACCCACTCGTAATGAAATTCCTTTGTATTCAAAAAAAGCACCACCTGTAGAATAGTTTCGCATACGTGTTGGTATAAATAATCCAGTTTCCATAACAAGTATTCGAGCGGGTTCATTGGTAACAAACCTTGGGAACTGTATTAAATCTAATTTTTTATACTCAATTAAATCAGTAACTAAATTTTCATAAATATTAATTTCAAATGGTTCTTGCAATGTAAAAATATTCTTCATCATACCAACTTGTTTGTAAGCAGAGAGTGAGATCTGTTGGGCAATAACTAATACTTTAGACCGAGGATGTTTATTTGCAAATTGAATGAGATTTAGCATTATTTTTTCACTCACTGAATCACATTTAAATATAATTAAATCTGCTTTATTGATCTTTTCTTGACTTGAAAGTTCACCAATTAATACTTTTTGAATTTTTTCAATTCCAAGATGAATTAATCCAGACTCTATTGCAGATAAATTGTCTTCTCTAGAATGAATAATTATAACTTGATGATTACTTCCCATGTAATGCAAATCGGTATTCTTTAAAAATACTTAAGGCCTAGATGTTAGTCCTTACTGCCAGTCCATTGTGTAACTAAATTATTTTTGATGAGTTCAGCAAATTTCTTTTTTTTTTAATTTTTTTACAATATTCTTTAAATTTTGAAGATAATGATATTTCTTAAATTATGGATTTTATTATAAGTTGAAAATAAGTTTGAATTGAATTATATTTGTTTATAATGAAATCTGATTCGTTAAGTTCTAATTCTATTTTTTTTAACTTTGATTTAAGTTCCTTAAATACATTACACCTTAATTCTTATGCTGAGTATTTTGTTGAAATTGAAAATATAGAGCAATTAAAGGTTTTGACTAAAAATTTAAAATTTAGAAATATGCCATGGAAAATTCTTGGCGGAGGAAGCAATTTAGTTTTACCTCCAAAAATAAATGGTTTGGTTTTAAAAATCAATAATAAAGGACTCAAATTAGTTTCTGAGGATAATAATTTTTGGTATATAAATTCATCTGCAGGTGAAATTTGGAATGATTTGATTCAATGGACTTTAATGTATGGATATTTTGGACTCGAAAATCTATCCTTAATTCCTGGCACAGTAGGCGCGGCTCCCATTCAAAATATTGGTGCTTATGGGGTAGAAGTTAAAGATTTTATTTGGGAAGTAAATTGCATTGATTTAAAAACTGGTGTTGAAAAAAAATTTACTAATTCAGAATGTTTATTTGCATATCGCGATAGTATATTTAAAAAAATGTCACACTCCCATTATTTAGTTTGGGATGTTACTTTTCGAATCCCTAAAAATAATATTTTGCACTTAGAATATGGTGATATAAGAGCTGAATTAAAAAAACTTTCACTAAAAGAAGATTTTCCACCACATATAGCTCAAGCAATTGTTAACATTCGGCAAAAAAAACTCCCAGATCCAAGGATTATTGGAAACGCAGGTAGTTTTTTTAAAAATCCAATTGTTAGTAAAGTTGTACATAATGATTTATTAAAAAAATATCCTAATCTAGTTAGTTATGAAGTATCAGTTAAATCAGTCAAATCAGATAAATCACATATATCAGATAAAGAAGATAACTCGGAGTGCAAAGTTAATTCATATAAACTCGCAGCAGGTTGGCTAATTGATCAATCAGGTTGGAAAGGTAAGAAATTGGGACTTGTAGGAATGTTTGAAAAACAAGCCCTAGTATTAGTGAATTATGGTGGTTCTATCACTACTTCAAATGAAGTACAAAAACTAGCAACAGAAATTATAAATGATGTGAAAAATAAATTTGGAGTTCAACTTGAGCCTGAACCTATTTTTTGGTAATATTTCATATTTAATCTCGCTTTGCATTATATGTTATTAATTAATATCTATCATGCTACACTCCATCTTCCGAAAATCTAGAATAATGTGAGTTCGAAAATAAATATTTGTTATAGTTTAACAAACAAAAAAATAACAGCCCATGATTTTGTCTCGCATATAATCGCTAAGCGATCGGACCTAATCATGAGCAGTTATTAAAATTAAAGGATATGAGTATATGAAACCTGAAGCTCTCAATGCATTACAAATAATTGCTGGTGTTGCAATTTTACTTTTCATTATTATCATAGGAACAGTCACTGCAAATTATTTGAAAAAAAGTTCTAAACTTGATTTAGAAAGTAAAAATAATCAAAATGATCAAGATAAACTAAGACAAGATAAATTTAATCAAGATTTAACAGATAAATCCAAAGAGTCTTTAGCTCCAAAAGAAGATTTTAAAATTAAAACAAATGAAATTCAAATTGATAAAATCAAGGTGGCAGAGGAAAAAGCAAATTTGGGTGATGCACTTTTGCAAACGCGCAAAAATCTTTGGGGACGAATTCAATCCTTATTTGGTGAAACTAAGATTGCGCAAATTGAAGATATCGAGGAAATTTTATATACAAGTGACCTCGGCCCCCAAACAGTCGAAAGATTACTTTCTAAAATTTCTGAGACTCTTTCAAACTCCGAAAAGAAAAATGCTGATTCCGTTAAAGATGCTATTAAAAAAGAAATGTTAAATATATTTGCTCAAACATTTTCTAGTGGCGAGTTAATTTCTTCTGAGGAAGATTTAATAAATCCATTTTATAAATTTGAATTTACAAAGCCTTCGGTTTGGATGGTCGTAGGAGTGAATGGTGCGGGTAAAACCACATCCATTGGGAAAATAGCTTCTCGGTTAGCTCAGGAAGGTAAACGAGTACTTGTAGCGGCAGGTGATACCTTTAGAGCTGCAGCTGGAGCTCAACTTCAAGCCTGGACAGATCGAGCACAAGTTGAAATATTTTCGCCTCAAGGTGTTACCGACCCATCAGCGGTTGCCTTTGATGCTGTTAATAGTGGTAAAGCAAAAGGGTATGATGTGATAATAATTGATACAGCTGGAAGGCTTCATACTCAGCAAAATTTAATGGAAGAAATTAAAAAAATGAAAAGGGTGATTCAAAAAGTAATTCCAGAAGCTCCCCATGAAGTGTTATTAGTATTAGATGCAAACCAAGGTCAAAACGCTTTAATGCAAGCCAAGGAATTTCATAAATCATTACAATTAACAGGCGTTGTCTTAACTAAAATGGATGGCACGGCAAAGGGTGGGGTTGCAATCGGAGTAACAAATGAACTTCAAGTTCCAATAAAACTTATTGGTGTAGGTGAAAAGATTAATGACTTACGTCCATTTTCTCCTAAGTCATTTGTTGAATCTATTATTAATTAACTTTGAAATCGTTTCAAAATGGTATTTAATTTTATTTAAAGTCGCGAATATTATTTATACATCTGTATATAATTTTAGTTACATTTTTATGATTGTTTCATTTGTAGAATTAATTCCAAGATATAGAATTTTTTGAATTAAAACTGATATTACAATTTATTTCTTCTCAATTTCGAACAGACATCAAAATTGCAGATTCCAATTTTATAAGTAGTGAACAATAACATTGGAGATGAACTAAAATGAAAAATTTGAAGTTAAAAAATATAATTCGCAAAGTTATAACTATTGGTTGTTTAGCAATTTCAACACTCAGTAATGCAGACTATGTTGAGATGGTAGATTATCATGATGATAATTTAAATTATACGATTCCTACTTATGGTTTATATTATGGAAACAAGGGGAATTGGATATCGATGCCTAATTTGAGTTATTGTAGAGAAACAAAAGATTGTAAGTTGGTAGCAATTAGTACTGATGTCTTGACGACTGGTTATGGCGGGACCCACCCAGCCACATTATCTCCAGACTGGGAATTTAGAAATGGAGCAAATAAATTTTATCCTGAAAATTCTAATGATGATTTGTTTGAGTTTGGTGGAAATAAAAAGCAGTATATTTCACGTTCGGATTTGAGTATTTATAATGTTGATTATTTTACAGAGTTTAGACCAGTATTTGCACAGACTTCATTTGGTGGAAATGATAATAATCAAATTATAGTTACGAAGAATGATATTACGATTGCTTACTTGGTTAAGTCTCATATTCGGTTGGCTGATTTAGTAATAAGTGAACCTAGTATTGAAAATACTTCATCTGGAGAGTCAAAATTATCAGTTTATATTCAACCAAATAGAGCTGATAACCGAAAATTACTAAACCTTGAAATTAGCCATGTGGAAGCTAAATTTACACCAATTTTAGATAATGGGACTTTAGATTTAGCTAATCAATTTGTAAAAATTATTCGTCCTAATAATTTAAACTATGCCATTGAAAATATAAATTTAGCTCCAGGAAGCTTTAAGTTAGATGTAATTGCTTTTGATTATGCGGGTGAGAAAAGTAATTTTATTTCGAAGACAATTACAAAGTCTTACGATAATTTTTTAGCCCCAACAAAAGGAAAAGTAACTTCAACATATACTTCTAAAACAGCGCAGATTGTAACTTCATTTTTACCTCCCAAAAAAACAAAAAGTGGTATGGTCATACAACCGGGGAAAATAACTGATTATGTCTTTAATGTAACTAATCCAAGGGGCGATACCGCGAAGGTAATTGTAGATAATTCTGGAGATTATATTGTTGAATGGAGTAATGGTGAAGCAGATGTTTTGACTTTTACCTCAGGAACTAGCCCAACATTAAGTTTAAAAGGATTGAATGTTGAAGGAACATATAATTTTAAACTCGCAGCTGCTCATCAAACTGCATCAAAATTAGTTGAGGGTGATTCACTCAGCTGGTCAGCTCAATACACCTGCACAGAAGTATTTAATAAAATAAGATGTCCTTCTAGCTCAATGAAAAGTTACATTTTAAAATCACCTGCTTCTACTTCAATAAAACGTAAAGTAGTATTTAATAAATTAACCCAAACTTCTCAAATAAATGTTTCGTGGAAGGTAAATAGAAAAAATTTAAATAACAAACTCGTTCCACTTAATAATATAACTAGTTTTTGTATTCAATTTACTTTACCTGATGGAACTGAGAGTACTTTAATTATTCCTGCTAATGCTTCAAATTATTCAACCAAAATAAATGTTGGTAATAATTTAGTAGATGTTATTGCCTCGTCAAATTTGGCAGGGAGCTCGTATCTTGTTACAATTAAAGCCCCACCAAAAGGCGAGTATCGAATTGGTATAGCAGAAATTTTTAATAATGGTTCTTCGGGTGATGTGATAGGTGTTAAATCAGCTTCCCCAGTTACTAAAGTAAAATAAAAAAACTGAACAAGACTTGTTGTTGTGGAAATTCAAATTTTAAAGCAGCAACAAGTCAAATGCGCAAAGTGGAGCGGGAAACGGGGCTCAAACCCGCGACCTTCGCCTTGGCAAGGCGACGCTCTATCAACTGAGCTATTCCCGCGATCGAATGAAACGATTTGAGTATGATTAATCAGGGTCAATTAATAAGTCAATACTTTGTTATTATTAAACTTAAATCCTGACAATATGTTCTAATTTTATTTAAGGGGTGATTGAAAATCGCCCTCAACAAACAAGAAAATTACGGCGCATGATTATGTCTCGCATATAATCGCAAAGCGATCAGACTTAATCATGAGCAGTAATTATGAAAATACAAATTTTAGTTTGGATTTTCATAATAGGGGTGATTGAAAATCGCCCCCAACAAACAAGAAAATTACTGCTTATGATTATGTCTGATATAATCGCGAAGCGATCAGACTTAATCATGAGCAGTTATTTTTTAATCCTGCCTTATACAATAAGTAATATTCAAAACCACTTGTTAAACTCAAGATTACACTGAGCCATAAAACCCAATAAGCCCAGGTTGCAATAGGTAAATTATCAAAATTTCCGATCATTATAAAGGGGATTGCTCCCATTTGTAATGCTGTTTTCCATTTACCAGATGGCTTTGCTGCAATTACAAATTGGTCGGCAGCAGCAATGGCTCTCAGTCCACCAATATAAGTATCACGGGCAAGAACAATAATAACCATATAAGGATCAATTTTATTTAAAAAAACAAGCATCACAAAAATACTTGAAACTAAAATTTTATCAGCCACTGGATCCATAAACTTGCCCATATTTGAAATGGCATTATATTTTCTGGCAAAATAACCATCATAATAATCGGTGATTGAGGCCATAGCAAACAATAGAGCCGCAACTAAATTTGAAGTCGAAGTATTTAGAAGCAAACAATAGATTAAGGGTGGGATGAAAAAAATACGAGAGTAAGTAATCCACATTGGAAGATTATGTTTCCAGTTTTGAGTCAACTTGGTAGCTTTATTCATAAAATTAATTTACCCTTTTTATAATATACTTTTCGCTGTCATAAATTATGCGTTAACGATTTTATTATTTATTGACCCAGAAATTATATAACTGCTCATGATTAAATCTGATTGCTACGCAATTGTATCAGACATAATCACGAGCAGTTATTCTCTTGTTTGTTGGGGGCGATTTTCAATCACCCCGTATTATGAAAATACAAACTAAAGTTTGAATTTTCATAATAACACAGGTAGTTTAAACATAATAATTTTTAAATGTACATCTTGAAGGTTATTAGACTTCTTGCATGATATAAATAACAGCTAATGATTAAGTCTGATCGCTTCGCGATTATATCAGACGTAATCATTAGCTGTTATTTTCTTGTTTGTTTGGGTTGATCTTCAATCACCCCCTGTAAACAGCTAATGATTAAGTCTGATCGCTTCGCGATTATATGCGAGACAAAATCATGCGCCGTTTTTTCTTGTTTGTTTGGGTTGATTTTCAATCACCCCCTGTATACTACTAATGATTATGTCTGATCGCTTCGCGATTATATCAGACGTAATCATTCGATTTTATTTTTTTATTTTATTGGAGTAAGTAATTAATAATAAAAATTTTATTTGTAATTTAATTTCGAGATATGTTTTTATTTTTTGTACTTTTTTAAGTGTGAAAACTTTTTCAATTTGTGATTTTGAAGTCAATAATAAAGAACCCTATTGGCGAAAACCTGAAATTTATAAAAAAATAACTGATGATAAAATTATAGCTGTTTCTTCTAAGTTTTTTGAAGATTGTCCTGCTTGGAGTTTCAGAGGGGCCGGTATTGTAAGAGTATCAATAGAGCAAGTATGGAAAGCTGTGTTTGAATTTGATCGACTAAAAAAAATGGCTGATATTTTCTCTGAAGTTGATTATGACAAATCACAGAAAAAATTGAAGTTAAAAATAAAATTATTAGCCATCGAGAAAGAACTTGTTTTAAGATTCATAACTGAAGAACATTTGAAAGAAGATAAAAAGCTAAAATTTGTAGTTGAATATGGTTTTTTAAAAACACTTGAAGGTGAACTTCGATTAAAAATATACAACTCGCAAGAGACAGAAGTAGGTCTTTTTGCAAAATATCCTGATAAAATAGAGCGTTGGCCAGATTGGATTTTTGCATTTGCAACTGAGGCTGTAATGAGTCGAGTTGCAGGTGAGTTGCGAAAAATGGTAGAACTTGGGCTTTGATTTATTATATATTAACAAGAGGTGTTTTTTGGATCAAGATTTTTCGGATAGACGCAAATACCCCCGATTATTTTTAGCTCATTCTGATGATGAGTATAATAAAATTGAGGGGGCTCAGTTTTTGTGGCCACAGGGAGGAAAATCTCAAGTTTTAGATATTTCTTACTCTGGAATAGCTATTAGCAGTACTGGTTTTTTAGACCAAGTGCGTGTTGGTGATTACATTGAAGCATTTTTATTGCTTCCCCATGATGCTCATTTCCAAATTCCGATTTCTGTTAGAGTTGTTCGTAAAACAGCTAATGTTATTGGTTTTAAAATTGATTCAACGAACCCAGAAGGTCGAATAAAAATTGATCAACTTATGAAAGATGGAATTGTTATGCAGGGGTTAGTTAAGCGTTCTGCTGAGAATTTAATTTCAATTTTGAAAGCTGATATTTGGTATCATGGTCCTTTCGATACCAATTTTTTTATTTGGAAAGATATCGATGGTAAGATGACAAAATGTTTTATTGAGTATGATAATAGTGTTCTCATTTATGAAAATGGGGATTATCGTGTAGCAAGAACTTCTAGTACTGCAGATGAAGCACAAGGTTATGGAGCCCCATTTGTATCTAAAAATTTTCAATCACAAAAATTATCACTCGGACAAAGTTGGATTGACCGATTGCAAAGAATGATTTTTACTTCAAAAAACTATCGACAAGATCTACAAATGATCTATGATATTCTTCAACAAAAAAAATTAGGGCTTTAAGCGAGGTGTCGTATGGATCGAAATTTAGCACTTGAGTTTGTTCGAATAACAGAAGCTGCAGCACTTGCTTGCTCTCATCATATAGGTCGAGGTGATGAAAAATCAGCAGATAAAGCAGCTGTGGATGCCATGAGAAAAGCTTTTGACTCTGTTCGAATTGATGGAACTGTTGTCATCGGTGAAGGAGAAAGAGATGAAGCTCCAATGTTATATATCGGTGAAAAAGTGGGGCGTAGATCAGAAGAAGCTCCAGCCATTGATATTGCTCTTGATCCATTAGAAGGAACAACAATTTGTGCTAAGGGTGGTGTGGGAGCTATTTCTGTAATTGCAGTTGCAGAAAAGGGTGGTTTCTTACATGCACCAGATACTTATATGGATAAAATTGCCTGTGGACCAGCCGGAGTAGGAATTATTGATTTAGATTTATCTCCTACTGAAAATGTACATCGAGTGGCTGAAGCCTTAAGAAAACCTGTTGAAGATATGATGGTAGTTATTTTAGATCGTCCTCGACATGAGAACCTAATTCAAGAAGTACGTAAAACTGGTGCTCGAATTCAATTAATAGGTGATGGAGATGTTTCAGCTTCTGTTGCCGCTGCATGGCCTGATTCTGGTATAGATTTGTTAATTGGGATTGGAGGGGCTCCAGAGGGAGTTATTTCAGCAGCAGCAATGCGATGTTTAGGTGGAGATTTTCAAGGTCGATTGAAATTTAGAAATGAAGCTGAAAAAGAACGAGCTCAAAGGATGGGGATTTTAGATTTAAATAAAAAATACTCAATGAATGAACTTGCTTCTGGATCTGTGATGTTTTGTGCTACAGGAATTACAGATGGTCCTTTGTTAAAAGGTATAAAATTATACCCTAATAGAAAAGCAACTACTCAATCAATTGTAATGCGATCTAAGACAGGAACAAGTCGTACGATCCATTCATACCACAACTTGGGTATTAAGCCAGTATGATTAAGTTAAATTGTTTTTCTTGTTCTAAAGAATTAACATTTAGTTCAGAATTATCGAGACGTGAAGAATGTCCACATTGCAGAGCAGATGTTCATGTTTGTAAAAATTGTCAGTTCTATGATTCTAAAGTTTATAATGAATGTCGAGAAACACAGGCCGAAGTCATTCGCGAAAAAGAACGAGCAAACTTTTGCGATTATTTTACAGCGGGGCAGAGCAGTCTTAAGAGTTTAAATTCAAATAAAACTGATTTATTTGCAGCTGCTGAGGCACTATTTAAAAAGAAAGACTCCTGAAGGTTGACAAAGGTTCCTTTTTTTTATTTGATCAATATACAGGGTGATTGAAAACACCCCCAATAAACAGGAAAATAACTGCTGAGGTAATATGGCAAGCGCACAAACTTCTGATGTATTTAATTGTAGTCCAGAAAAATTTTATAAAATTATTACCGACTATGATAAGTATCCTGAATTCTTAAAAGAAGTAACCCACACTAAAATTCTTCAAACAAATGGAAATAAAAAATTAATTGAATTTGAAGTGAGTGTAATAAAAACATTTAAATATTCTTTATGGATCACAGAAAATTTGAATACTGGAATATCTTGGGAATTGGCATCTGGTGATGTATTTAAAACTTCTGTAGGGTCTTGGCAATTAAAAGAAGAGGCTGGTAAGTGTCGGGGAACATATGCTCTTGAAGCCACCTTTAATTTATTTGTACCAGGTCCAATTGCAAAAGCACTTGTAAGTGTAAACCTCCCAGCAATGATGAGCTCATATCATAAAAGAGTAGCAGATCTATATGGAAAATAATGATTCAAACTCATCAGATAATAAAAAAAATTCTGGTGAAAAAGAAAAGGAAAAAGGTAAATCAGAAGGGCTTTTTGGTGATGCTCTAAAAAAAGTTTTTACCGCAGGTGTATCAGCCGCCTTTATGACTGAAGAAAGTGTGCGAAATCATTTATCTGATTTAAAATTACCTAAGGAATTTTTAAATTTAGTTCTTCAGCAAGCAAATAAATCAAAAGAAGAATTAGTTCAAAAAGTGAGTAAAGAAATTTTAAATATGATTGGTAAAATTGATTTTGTAACTGAAGCTTCTAAATTTGTTGAAAACCATAAATTTAAAATTTCGGCTGAAATTGAAGTCATTAAAAAAGATAAGCCGTTAAAATGAGTTTTGTCTGGAATAATCTTAATCCAGCGACTGGATCTGTAATAAATACTTTCACAACTCATTCGACCCAAGAAGTTTTTGTAAAGTTAAATGAGCTGTATGAGTTTCAAAAAACTTGGCAAAATTATCCTGTATCGCAAAGATTAGACTCTATTATTAATCTTAGTTATTATTTAGAATCCCATAAAAATGAATTGGCATTTATGATGGCTACCGAAATGGGAAAGCCAATCTCTCAAGGCGTTTCCGAAGTAGAAAAGTGTGTTCAAACATGTAAATATTTTGTTGAGCATGGCTTGCATTTTATGGCGAGTGAAGAAGTTGAAGCTCAATATAAAAGTTCTTGGATTGTAAAGCGCCCATTGGGTGTAGTATTAGCAATTATGCCTTGGAATTTTCCACTATGGCAGGTTATTAGATGTGCAATCCCTGCATTAATGGTTGGAAATACAATTCTTTTAAAACATGCACCACTAGTGCAAGGTTTTGCAACTCATCTTGAAAAAATATTTAATGATGTTTTTCGTGAACCTGTATTAAAGCAAATTGCAATCCAAAATTCTGAAGTCGAAGAAATTATAGCTCATCCTTATGTTGCAGCTTTAAGTTTTACGGGTAGTGCAAAAGCAGGAAGACAACTGGCCGCTCTTGCAGGTACACATTTAAAAAAGTGTGTGCTTGAATTGGGAGGAAGTGATCCTTATTTTATTTTTAATGATGCAGATCTTGAGCTTGCGGCCCAACTATGTGTGAAGTCTCGTTTTATAAATAGTGGTCAAAGTTGTGTTGCTGCAAAAAAATTTTATATTCACGAAGATGTTTATAATGATTTTCGGAAATTAGTAATTAATAAAGTTCAAAAATTAAAGGTGGGGTCACCATTAGATAAGCTTACCGAAGTTGGTCCCCTTGCTGAAGAGAGATTTCGGCAGCAATTAATCTCTCAGATAAATAATGCAATTATTGGAGGGGCAGAAGTTCTTTGTGGTGGAGATTCACTTGATGTTGGTTTTTATTTAACACCAACTGTGATTGAAAATGTAACTCCTACCATGGAGCTTTTGACAGAAGAAGTTTTTGGACCTGTTATGCCATTAGTAAAAGTTAATAATATGAATCAAGCTATTCAACAAGCAAATCAATCGCGATATGGACTGGGAGCAGCCATTTTTACAAAGCAAAATGATCTTGCATGGAAATTGGCAGTTGAATCAATTGAAGCAGGTATGATTGCAATAAATCAGATGGTTTCTTCGGACCCTCGATTGCCTTTTGGCGGAGTAAAAAATTCGGGATTTGGTCGTGAATTAGGTTTGTATGGATTAAATGAATTTGTAAATATAAAAACAATTGGGATCAATTAGTTTTTTTTTAGCTGGAAGATGCTATAATTGGTAATTCTATTTTAAAACAAGTATGAGCTTGTTTTGGATCAAGATACAGTTTTCCACCATGGGACTCAATAATACCTTTAGAAATACTAAGTCCTAATCCGGTTCCATTTCCTGCCTCTTTAGTGGTAAAAAATGGTTGCATAATTTTGTCTATAATTTCTATTGGTATTCCATTACCCGAATCCTGTATACTTAAAATTAATAGATCACCTTGAGTTTCAGTCTTGATTTGGATCCATTTATTTTCAAGATTTGCTACAGCATCTAATGAATTTGAAATTAAATTAATAAGCACTTGTGATATTTGTACGCTTCTGCAGTTTATAATTATATTTTTAATGGGTTGTATTTGGAGATCAACTCCATATGTTTTTATTTTTTCGGAGCAAAGATTTATTGAATCCATAATTATATCATTTATCGGAATTGGTGCAAATGGATCATTATTAGCATCTCTTGAAAAAGATTTTAAACCCTTTACAATTTTTGCAATTCTTAATGACATTGAATTAATTTTTTCTATTTCAACTAAGATTTCTTCTTTAGTTAATCGAGCAGCATGAATTTGAATACGTTGAGCACGTCCATGAATGACAGCTAAAGGATTATTGATTTCATGAGCAATTCCAGAAGCCATTTCTCCTAATGAAACCATTTTTGCACTTTGAACCAACCTTTGCTTGTTTTCATTTATTGAGTTCATCATTTGGTTAAAAGCTTGGGCAAGTTTTCCAATTTCATTTTGAGATGTATCTTCTGCAAATGATGATAAATTTCCATTTTTAATATTTTCAGCTACTTGAACTAAATTATTAAGCTGATAAATTAGAAATCGAGAGACAAACCTTGCTAATAACCCTCCTGCAATTATTGCAAGGATTGCGTAGATTATACCTTTATAAAGTACTTCACGAATTTTTTCTTTGGTTGAATTTTTATTTAATGAAACCCTTGCCCAACCGATATGGGTAACTCCTAATAAAATTGGAGATGCGTACTCTATATCATTATCACTCTCAAAAACTAGCTGAGGTGTTTTGTTATTTAGATCATATTTTAAATTACTCTTTTCATCAGAAACATATTTTCCTATATATTTATGTTGAGTGTGAGCTAATACCTTACCATCAAGAGCTTGGATAAATGCATAATTTATATTTTTAAAAGATAGAAAGGATTGAATAATTTCATCTAATCCAGCCAAATCACGTGAATGGGTCCAGGGAGCAGTAGTTACTGCCAAAGTGCTTGATAACGAAAAAGCATTTTCACTAATCTGATTGTATAGAATTTTTTTTTCTTCAAATACATGATCAAGAATAAATCCTGCCATTAATACACCATGAACTATTGTAACCCCTAAAATCAAATGAGTTCTTACAGATAAATTTTTTACTTTATTTAAAAAATTTTTAAATAAATGTATATTCAAAGTTCAGCTCCCATAATTTGATTGTATTGTTTGATGTAGGATTCTACGACCTTGTATTTCTCATTATTAGCAGCTTCAAACTTCGTAAGTTCTAACCTTTTTAAAATTGCTTTTCCTTCAGAAGTTTCACTAAGATTTAAAATAACTGATTTAATTTTAGAGATAAGATTGGGATTTAAATCATTTCTTGCCATAATACTATTATTAATTAGAGACTCTGTTTCAAATAGAGTAATGAGTTGTTTGTCGAATTCAGGATGCTCTTTTTTCATGGCTTCCCATGGAGGAGGCCAAGTTCCAGCGGCATCTACTTCTTTATTAAAAACCGAAAGGATTGAAGATTCTTGTGAACCTACATATTTAATTACAATATCTTTTTTTAAATCTATGTGATGATTATATAAAAAAAGTTGAGGAAGTATAGATGCAGCGAGTGCTGTCTGAGCTGGAAAGGCAATACTTTTTCCCTTCAAATCTTTTATTTTTTTGATTGAGCTATCTCTACGTACAAGAATGATTCCTTTAAAGTTAAAATCGTCACCCATTTTAGCAAAAACATGGTAACCATACTTTTGTGCGAGTATGGTTTGATATGGATTAGGTAAAATAACATTAAAGTGTTTTAACTTTAATTTCTCGTTATAATCAGGATAGTCTTTTGATGATTCTAATGTAAATTGAATATCTGATATTTGGTGATTGAGTTGATTTATTATAGGCCCAAAATATTCTTGCATTCGCTCCGGATTGTGAAGGGGGTGAATACCCACAAGAATTTCTTGTTTCGTGCTTTTTGAATTATCTGTAAAACTTGGTGTATAACTTTTTGATTTGTTTTCAACACACTGGCACTTAATAAAAAAAGAAAATAAAAATAAGAAACACAAAAATAAAAAAATTTTTAAATGCTTCGGTTTTAGTAGTGTTTCATCATTTTCTTTTTTTATCATCAGAATTACTCCATAAATATTTCTGATTTTCTCTTGGTTTAGTATATCTAAACTTAATTAAGCAATAAAGACCTTATAGGTCTATAACTTATTAAGTCGAGTTAGTAAGACTAACATATTAAAATTTAATAAGAAAATAATTAAATTAAAGTAAATTTAAATATGAATTTTAATACATATGTAGAGAATAGATATTAATTTTTATAAAGTAATCTTTAAACTACGACCTTGGTTTTAATAATTATCACATTACTTGGCATATGCATTGCTGATATTTTATTGTGTCGGATACTTTTGCTTCGAGCCACATAATTGAAAACTAAATATTATACATTATGTATTAATAGATTCTCTGATAAATTGAACTAAAAAATATTTAGCTAAGTATTCGATATCGACTAATTTTTCTTTGTGAAACCATTGCACTTTATTAAAAGCTCCCCATTTGTTTTCAATATACTCATCGGATTCGGCTTGAGAGTCCATAAAATGAAACTGAATCAATATGTGTCCTGGTTTTTTAAAAGTAAAAATAAGTTTATAACCATTTCGAAATAACATGAAATCACTTTGTGTTTTAACTAGGGGGTAAAGTTTTATTCGACCAACTATTGTGGGCTTGGAGTCATTAAATATTTCTACAGCCTCTTCAAAAATTAATTTTAAATGATTTAAAAAAGTTAGAGTTTCGCTTATGAGAATTCTTTCTGGATTTAATGAGTTTTCAAAATTAACTAATCCAGTTTCAAGTATTTGATCCTCTGCTTGAATAAGTTCTTGAATCCATTGATACCGTTCAGTTTGAGTATTATCCATTGTTACTCCTCCACCTTTATGCTCTCCAATGGGATAGTTTACTGTCAATACTCAAATAAAATCAGGTCTAAGGATTGATCGAGAGTTGAACTTGGTGAGCAACAATTGCAAATGCCGTCGCGACATTGATCGAGTTTTTATTGCCATACATATTTATCTTAATTATTTCGTCGCAGGATTTTAATATTTCTGGGTTTAAACCAAATCTTTCATTTCCTACAATAATTGCAATTGGAGTCTTCCATTTTACCAACTGAATAGGTGTAGCTTGTGACGTTGTCTCTAGAGCGTAGATGGTGTAATTTAAATCTTTTAACTTTTTTATAGCTTGAAGTGTTGATTCAATATGTTCCCAAGGGGTATATTCATGGGTCCCAAGTGCGGTTTTTGCTATTGTTGAATTATTCTCTGGAGTTGGTGAGTATCCCGTTAAAATAATTTTTTCAACTCCGAAACCGTCAGCGCAACGAAAAAGAGCACCAACATTGAACGCAGATCTGATATGGTCTGCAATTAATATTAATTTAATTTTGTGCAATACTTGATTTGAAGACATAGGATCATTGTTTTTATCTGGTTGATCATGTTGGAGTAACTCATCATCAGCAATTTGTTTTTGAATAAATCTTTCAATTGGTACTAGAAGGTCTGAAAATTTTCGAATATTCCATGGGGGATGAAATCGGCATGCTAATTCACCAATTTTTTTCAAATTAATATTTTCACTTTGAATTAACTTTTTTAATTCTTCAATGTAATTTTGAAAATCAGTTTGCGAAAACAATGTAGACAGCTCAACAGAATTCACAGAATTCAATGAATAAGAAGTTAAATATTTTTCGATTTTACGACCCTTCAAATAAAGGTCGTTAATTTTTTTTAACTCTTGATCTAAAGCACTCACTATATACTTCCTAATTTTCTTCCTACTTATATCATATAAAAATAGATAGTATTTTTAATCTTTTAAAAAATGGGGTGAAGATAAACACCCCATTAATAATTATTTTACCTTATCACCTGGTTTTGCACCTGAATCAGGAGAGAGTATAAATAATTCTTTACCACCAGCTCCTGCAGCCAACACCATTCCTTCTGATATGCCAAACTTCATCGTGCGAGGTTTTAAATTGGCGACGATAACAGTATAGCGACCAATTAAAGATTTAGCTGTGTACGCACTTTTTATGCCTGCTATAATTTGTTTTGTGATGCCATTGCCTAAATCTACTTTGAGCTTTAGTAATTTATCAGCTTCTTTTATTTCTTCAGCTTCAATAATTTTAACAACTCTTAAATCTACTTGGGCAAATTGTTCAAAATCAATTAATCCGTTATCATCTGATTTTTTTACATTTGTTTTTTCAACTTTTTCTTGGCTTTCATAAAACTTTTTTGTTTCATCAATAATCTTTTGAACTTTCTCAGGATCAACACGTGTTGCAAGGTGAGTGTACTCATTTAGTTTAATATTTAATGGTAATTTAATTGTATCAAACCAATTGTAGGTTTTTTCTCCAAAGAGCTTCTCAACATTTTCAACATATTTTGGTAAAATGGGTTTTAAGTAAATAGCTAATAATCTAAAAATTATTAATGAAGTTGAAACGACTGATTTAGCTTCTTCAATATCGGATTCGAGTAGTTTCCATGGTGCTTTTTCATCAAAAAATTTATTGGCCATGTCTGCGATAGATCGGATTTCAGTGATGACCTTAGAAAAATCTCTTGCTTCATAGAGTTGCGCAATGGCTTCAGCTCTAGCTTGTGCCTCTCTGATTAATGCTAATCCATCAGTAAGAGGCTCTGTGATGATTCCATCTAATTTTTTTGTGAGCATTTGTGCGCCACGGGACCCAAGGTTAGTAATTTTACCAATAAGATCACTATTCACTCGTTGAGTAAAATCAGTTAAATTCAAATCAATGTCATCAGGATGTTGAGTCAGTTTTGTGGCATAATAATAACGTAAGTACATTGGATCTAGATGATTCAAATATGTTCGTGCAAAAATTGAAGTCCCTTTTGATTTACTCATTTTTTCACCGTCAACAGTCAGCATACCGTGAACACAAATTTGTTTTGGTAATTTAAAGCGAGTGCAACTCAGCATGGCTGGCCAAAAAAGAGAATGAAAGTAAGTTATATCTTTACCAATGAAATGATAAATTTCAGAATTTTTATGACTCCAAAAATCTTCTAGCTTACGGTTGTTTTTTAAACACCATTCTTGAGTGGATGCAATATAGCCAATTGGGGCATCAACCCAAACATAAAAATATTTATCATCGTAACCAGGTATTTTAAAACCAAAATAAGGTTCATCCCTAGAAATATCCCAAGGTCTTAAATCTTCGTTAAACCATTCATTAAGCTTATGTGAAATTTCTTTTTGTGTATGTTCTGGAACCCATTTTTGTAAAAACTCTTTAAAATTATTGAGTTGAAATAAAAGATGATCAGAAGATTTTATTACAGGTTTTGAACCGCAAAGGGTGCATTGAGGTTCAATTAAATCTGATGGGTTGTAGGTTGCAGAACATTTGTCACAGGAGTCTCCATATTGATCAGCAGATTTGCATTTTGGGCAAGTGCCTTTAACAAAGCGATCTGGTAAAAACATTTTATCATGTTCACAATAAAGTTGATCAATTTTTTTTACTTCAATATGACCTTTGTCTTTTAAGTTTTGAAAAATTTCTTCAACTAATTTTTTATTTTCAGGAGAATTTGTAGACCCAAAGTGATCAAACTTTATTTCAAAATCAGAAAAATCTCGAAAGTGATCTTCCCAACTTTTTTCGATGATGGACTCTGGAGTTACTTTTTCTTTACGAGCGCGAACCAATATAGGTGTACCATGAGTATCATCCGCACAAATATATAAACATTCATGGCCACGCATTTTTTGAAAGCGGGTCCAAAAATCGGTTTGCAAATATTCAACAAGGTGTCCTATATGAATAGGGCCATTAGCATAGGGCAGTGCAGCCGTGGCTACAATTCTTCGAGCTTCAGCCATGAGTTAAATTCTCCATTTTATTTTATGAGTTTAATTAGTCTTGTTTAATCATATTTCAATCAGAAAGAGAATAAAAAATAAAGTTGACGCTATTGTTTTAAAAGTTGAGGCAGTTTTTTGTCTAGAAAGTATCTCCAGGGTAAAATCTGACAATTATTTGAAATTCGAGGAGTTAGCTCTTCACATACACAAATCAAATGTTGGCAGTTTGGGTATTCTTCAGAGAAACTTTTTAATCCATTTAACTCTTTGTTCCCAATTTTTTTCATAGCTTTTATTTCAATTGAAATAAGTGGGTTACTTTTTTTAGATAATATAAGATCTACTTCATTACCAGCCTGAGTTCTCCAAAAATGTAATTTATGATCTGAACTGTTGTATTCAATTTGTGCTCTTATTTCATTTATCAACCATTGTTCAAAAGCATCTCCACGACTAGTGGGAGAAAGTTGTCCAGAAATAGATTGAGTGAGTGCTGCAACCACACCATTATCAAAAAAGTAAAATTTAGAATGTTTAGATAATTGTTTTTTTACACTTAAGTCCCATGAGGGAAGATAAAATCCAATATAAGTTTCCTCTAATATATTAAAATAACCTCGAACAGTTCTTGCGGGTAATTGAGCTTCTCGAGCTATATTTTCAAAATTCAATAATTGACCGGAATATTGAGCGGCTACCTCAAGAAATCTATGAAATGGTCCAAGGTTTCTAACAACTCCTTCTTGGGCTATTTCATCTTTAAGATAGGTTTCAACATAAGTTATCAACTTCTTTTTTTTTAATTTTTCAGATTCAAAATAAATACCAGCTAATGAACCAGTCTGTAGGATTTTTTCGAGGTGAAAATGTCTTTCCAATTCAGTAAAAGTTAGTGGAAACAATTTGTAAATAGGAGCTCGTCCTCCAAGCATATTTGCATGTGTTCTTTTGAGTTTTCGAGTACTTGAACCAGACAAAATAAAAATGCACTTTGTTTCTTCAATCAACTGGTGAATTTCATCTAAAAGTGAGGGGTTTTTTTGAATTTCATCTATAAAGATATACTTTATTTTTTTTTCTTGAATTTGAAAAAGTGCTTCTTCTCGAAATAAAGTAGGGTCTTTGATAAATTTTAAAAATGTCCTTTGAATTAATAAATTCACTTCCCAATGTAATTTATCTTTCAAAAACTCTCGAATCAGAGTGCTTTTACCTGACAACCTAGGGCCCATTAAAAAAAAGGAATGATTATGCGGAAATTCGACCAATCTCTGTATGTTCATGCTGAAATTTGACCATTATAATTTGCATTTGTAAAGTAATATTTTATATTGGGCAACGACCAATTTTGAATTGGAATTTTCTATATCACCCATTATTTAGTCAGTATTTAGACTAAATAGGGGGTGATATAGTATAAATTTATACTATATCAGGGGTGAGTTGACATGTTAGTAGATTAATGCGACAATATTAAAATGAAAAGAAAGTACACTCAGACATTAAATAGTTGGTTTAAGCGATCCGATCGTAAACCCCTAATTTTAAGAGGGGCAAGGCAAGTAGGTAAATCGACGTTGGTTCGAATATTTGCAGAAGAATTCAAGCTTGATTTATTAGAAATCAATTTAGAAAAAAACAAATTTAAATCACTTGAAAAAGATAATTTTAAAATTGATGATTGGATTGTTGAAATCGAATTAATTTGTCAAAAAAAAATAACAAGTAGATCGTTGCTTTTTCTTGACGAAATACAAGCACAGCCAATAGCAATATCAAGACTTCGATATTTTTATGAAGAAAGAAGTTCAATTGCTGTAGTTACAGCAGGATCTTTACTTGAAATAGCACTTCATCAAAATGAAATTTCTTTTCCTGTGGGTCGAGTTTCTTATTTATGGGTTAGTCCGATGTCTTTTACAGAATATCTAGATGCTGTCAATTTATCTCGATACAAAGAAATGATTTTAGATAATAAAATTCCTGAATTTGCTCATCAACATATTCAAGATGAAGTTAAAAAATATTTTTATATCGGAGGTATGCCAAAGGCGGTGCAAACCTATATCGATTCAAAATCATTTCTTGCTGTTCGCGAAATTCAAAATGAAATTCTTCAATCTTATTATAATGATTTTCCAAAATATGAAAAACGAGCCCACCTCGATAAATTAAATTCAATTTTTCAAAATATCCCTTTTCATTTGGGACAAAAAGTAATTTATCAAAAATTAGACCCACTTTTAAAAAGTGCAGATATTAAAAAATGTATGGTTTTATTTCAAAGAGCAAATTTAATTACTCCATGCTATCATACATCGGCCTCAGATGTCCCTCTAAGAGCAAATATAGACTCTACTGTATTAAAATATTACTTTTTAGATATTGGCTTAGTAAATGCGGTTCATAATTTTAGTTGGTCTGAATTCGACTCCGAATTTGAAACATCATTTGTAACTAAAGGTTTTTTAGCTGAGCAATTTATTGCCCAGCACTTAAGTTATTATGAGATTAATATGAGTGGTCCAGAAACGTTGTTTTGGTTAAAAGATAAAACCATTGGTAAAGCAGAAATAGATTTTTTAATTTCTGAAGCAAGCAAAATTGTTCCCATTGAAGTCAAAGCTGGTCGAGGTGGTCGTTTAAAATCGTTTGAAGTTTTTGCAAATGAGAAAAAAAATATAAAACCAAAAATTAACTGTGGGATTAAGTTTTCCAAAGAATATTTTTATAATGAAAAATTAAAAATTGAGGGCAATGAATTTTTCGAAGTGCTGAATTGGCCATATTATGCAATTGAAGGTTATATCAAAAAAATAAAAGATGATTTACAATAAAATACAAACTTTAGTTTTATTTTCTTTTTGAGTGATATAATTGATCCAAGAAAGTAACATATCAGTAATTACCTTGATCGTGTGAAATATTAGTTAAATTTTGAAAGAATAAGGGGTTATTTAGAATAATTCCTATGATCATAGGAAAATAAGCTTAAAATATAACATTTTAAATTGACAATACCCATAATTCCTATGATCATAGGAATTATGGGTATTAAGAGTTCAAAAATAAATTATCTTGGTAGTTTAATTCGTTCACAACGAAAAAAATTAAACTTGAGTCAAACCCAAGTTGCGCAACTTGGAAATGTGAGTTTAAATTTTGTGAGCCAATTGGAGCGTGGAAAAGCAAATGTTCAACTCGACAAACTTTTGGATGTCATGAAAGTTTTAGGGTTGCAGTTTTCTTTAGGGATTGGATCTAATGGAATTGTCTCAAAGTTAAAAAGTGATACAAATAGTTTTGAAAATGGACTTTAGAGATGAACAATAAAAAAATTAAAAACCCCAAAGAAATAAATGAATTAAAAATTTTCAAAAATAACCAATTTTGTGGGTACTTGAGACGGGCCATTCAAAGTGGTGGCTCCGAATTTGTATTTGATTTATCTTATACAGGGAATTTGAACTCAAAAGATCTTTCTTTTCATTTACAAAAAAGAGATGAGCCATATAAGCAAGCGGGTATAAATTTACATCCTTACTTTGCTGGATTGTTGCCTGAGGGGCTAAGGTTAAATTATTTGCAACAAAAAGTGAAAACTTCTTCGGATGATTTATTTTCATTATTTGCGGCCCTTGGCGGAGATTGTATTGGTGATGTTCACACAGATGTGGTTGATGCAATTAATGATAATCATCAAGAGCACTTTCCAAAATGGGATTCCATTAATTTTTATGACTATTTTTTTGAAGTATTAAAAAAAGAAGGTCAAAAAGAAGTTCAAATATTTTCTGGAGTTCAAGAGAAAATATCAGCCTCTATGATTAGTTTACCTCTTAAAATGCAGAAAAATAAACACTCATATATTTTAAAGTTATCTCCCAAAGATAAACCCAATTTAGTTTATAATGAATGGCTTTGTTTAACATTAGCATCGCTTTGTCAAATTGAAGTTAACAATTTTGAGTTGATTTATGATAAAGATGATAACCTTGGTTTAATAGTTCAAAGATTTGATCGAAAATATGATTATATTATAAATCAAATGGAACGCATTCATCAAGAGGATATGTGCCAAGTGTTAGACCGTTATCCTGCAGAAAAATATCGAATAACAGTTCGAGAAGTGTTTGAAGCAATAGAAAAATATTCTTCAGCGCCATTGGTTGATAAATTAAAATTGTTTCAACTTCTTGTATTTTCGTACTTAGTTGGAAATGGTGATATGCATGGTAAAAATATTAGTCTTTATGAAAATCCAGATGATGGACGAATTTCTTTAACTCCAGCATATGATATTATTTGTACACTTATATATGGTGATACAAAAATGGCCTTAAAAATGGATGGAAAAGATTCAAATTTTACGAGAATGGATTTTGTCAAATTTGGAATTCGACATAACTTAACACAAAAAAGTATTGAATCAGTAATAGATCAAACTCTGAATTTGTTTTATCTGCACCATCATATTTTGTATTCGATGGATTTAGAATAGAGTAAGT
>SXGU01157682.1_pt1 | contig 46967 bp, 42 predicted proteins | sample 3174531 | NCBI WGS metagenome assembly SXGU01 (sample SAMN11356863, study PRJNA531348) | freshwater metagenome | isolation source: freshwater sample F1-140 | place: China: Fuxian Lake, Yuxi | collected 2017-12-25 | reverse complement strand
GCCCGTTGTGCCTGTGATGGTGCCTGTGATGGTGCCTGTGATGGTGCCTGTGATGGTGCCTGTGATGGTGCCTGTGATGGTGCCTGTGATGGTGCCTGTGATGGTGCCTGTGATGGTGCATGTGATGGTGCAGATTGTGCCCGTTGTGCCTGTCCTACTCTTTGATTCATCATTATAGGTATAGGAACGCTCATGCTATGACCTGTCTCAACTTCATCTAATGCAATTGAGCTTGCTTGAATCATAGGGCGAATAATAGATGTCCATGAAGCTTCATCGAGAATAAAGTTCTGAAAATCTCTTGGTCGGGTACTAAACATATGAAATATATCAGGATTCAATCTAATAAAGTGAGTAAATACAATAGTAAATGCTCTTATGTGGTTTTCCGTATAAGTTTCTTCTGTATCTTCAGTATCTTCAGGATCATTATGTGTCTCATGTGTTGCAGATGGCATAGTTGGCATAGTTGGCATAATTGGCACAGTTGGCATAATTATCGGTGGCATCGTTTCGACAGGTTTTGTTCTTTCAGGCATACAAACTACGAAACTATTAGTACCATCATTCTTAAAATAATCTCCTAGCAGCTTGCTTTTTTCAAGAATACGTCCACAATAAATAAGCTTTGCACCATTTGGATAGTTATATAATTCATTCACTTTTTGGGCAAAACTTTCAACCGTATCGGTTAGCTCAAGATTTTCAATCGTATGTGATTCATGTTTAAGATCTTTAAGGGTAAGTTTCATTATGTTTACTCATAAAGCAATAATTATCTCTAAGCAATATAATTATCAATTTTTATTTTAATATGTTATAACTACTGTCATGTTTTTTTTAATATTTATTTATATAAATTAATATATATTGAAATGGTAAAAAATAAAAAAACAGATAAAAAAACAGATAAAAAAACAGAAACTGACACTAGCACGGACACAACGGACACAACAGACACAAGCACCGACACAAGCACTGATACATGCACTGGTAACAATAAAAAGTCATCATCAATTATTGGTAAATTTAATAATCTAAGCAAGAAAACAAAATTATATATTGGAATAATTATGTTGCTATTCATTATTGCTGGATATATGTGGTATAAGAATAAGGATAGGACTGAAATTAAACAAATACAGAATGAAAATATTGGTCAGATAAAACACTTATCTCCAAGCCCCGTACAAGAAGTGGCTAAACTATAGTCCCCGAATGCAAGTTAAAATTTCCCATAATACCTTACAATCTATTTTATTATATTCTGTTATGTGCTCCATAATTTTTATTTCTTCGTCTGTTTTTATAGGACTCTTATAATATTTCATACCATACATCAATGCATTCAATCCATCGGAAATTTCAGAACTTCCCCATGAAGTGCTAATTAAGCCATGTGAATACATTGCTTTTGCAATATCCTTTAATTTAAAACATAGCGCTCCCTTGACAACAATTGGCTCATTCGTAAATATATCACATAAATCAACCCATTCAATATGATTTGTCCACATCTTTTCAAGTCCACTATGTCTTTTAAATGCATTCTCCAACATTGCCACTTCTGCATTACTCCAATGGAATAATCTTGGATGATATTCATTTAAATGGTCAAGATCGGCCGCCAGAGCATCGATAAAATCCTTGAATTCACTTAAAATTCGTCTCTCCTCATCCAAGTCGTATGTCTCCATTCTAAAACATTTATAATGAAATTTGTCATTGAGTTCATATCCGACTCCAATCATAAATATTATTTGTGTATTCATTGTCGAATCATATATGTCAATTTTATCTAATTGTGATACTTGCTCCGATAGTGTTTCAAAATCTATGAAAAAATCGGAAGGAAATTTCTTTTTCCAATTAAATCTATTATCCCGGATATCTTTTAAATTATTCGGTAATAGTTTATAATAATCCTGCTTATTTATTTGTAAAATTTTATCTATTGTTTCTGATGTTTTGGTTTTACTCATATTTAAATTTTGTGTAGTACAGTCATCATCATTCCATTTTTTTATATTCTTATCAAAAGCATAATCACGATGCTTCTGTGTTAATCTCCATACCTGAGTTATATCATTTGTTTTCTTTAATATTTCTTTTTTCACATTATTCCATCCATTATCATTATAATTTGATGCATTTACACACATTTCCTTTATTGTTGGATTCAGTGGACTATAATTTAATCCTGATAGATGAATCATGTTGATCCAATTGATTGCCTCTAATGTTTTTTTTATAAATATATTGTCCCTGTTCATATAATCAATAATTCCGGCTAGATCATAACATGAATTTCCGGAAACTGCCTCATACCTGCTATCGATTTTCCAGTTTTTGGCCATTATTAATGCAATTGGTGGTATATAGCCTTGTATTTTACCAATTAAGTAATTATAAATATATAATTGTCCCTTATAGGCTTTAAAGCGCCCATCATTCCGTATGGTTTTTCCATCCACACATAAAGTCATCGATGTCCATTTTATATCAATCACAAAATAATAAGTTCTGTCATTTTTTTTATAATCAGATGGATCAATTATATCTTTTTTAAAGATTTTATTAATAAAATCTGACCTGACTAATAAATCTGCCGTACCCCTAATTTTTGCATCCTTATTTACTAATACTGCTTGTGCAATAATTGGTCTCCTTGATTCAACTTGCTTCAATGTCTCTTTATAAAGAGCATCATAATCCAAGGTAGATCCATCATTTTCAAATACTTTATAAAAAGCCTCACCATATTTTTCTTGAAGGTCATCATATATTGCCTTCTCGAAGAGTAATCCATTACTTAATAGTGGATTCTTATCCAGCATCTCATTTCGCGCCTTTGTATTCACAGGATTATCATGATTTTTCTTTGATGAAGAGCGTGTTATCATTTTTTCATTGAAATGATAATCATTGTAATACAAGCCTAGCCAGTCCAGTAAAGGTTCCCCATTTAGATAATTCGCAACGGTTGTCCCAGAAATCCAATTATTATTAAGTTTATTTTTTTTTGACTTTAAGCAATCGAGAGAATCCAAATCTGAAGACTCGACATAACTATCATCCGCCTTTCTTTTATTCATTATGTTATATATAATAATTTGTTATTAAATAAATTTTTTACTAAATAAACCTAATAAAAAAAATATCATAAAAAAAATTTTAAGTCATATAATGTAAAAAATAATTAAGTGAAATTATAAACATTATAATTTTAACTAAAAATATCATATTTTTGGTGTTAGTTTGATTAATAACTATAAATATTCGATGGATAATTTATAGTTTTCATTTTGTCCCCGAATTAGGCTTAATTTTGCTGTAAATTCATCATACTGCTCCATTATTTCCTCAATTGATTTATTATCTAAAATACTAGATAATTTTTCATCGGCTAGCTCAACATCTTTAATTATCTTTATAATATCAATATCCTCCAAATCATCAGAATCGTTTGAACTATTCGGATCAGGATTATTTTGGTTATCATTTTCGTTAAACTGTGTCCTAAATTTATTTAGATTTTTTTCTATTTTAGATAATTTCTTCTCAATGGCGTTGATATCATAATTATCTGATTTTAATTTATTTTTTATTATTTCGAGCTCTGATTCCATTTTATAGTACTTAGTCTCAATATATAATTAACAATATAATTAAATAATATAATCAAATAATTTTTATTTCAATTTTCTTTATATTTCCATTGATATTTATGGTATAGATACCATTCATCAGATCATCGATACTCGTAATAACCCTATTTTTTAGTAGAATATTACAGTTATAAGTCTTGAGATTTTTTACAAGATCAATGCTGGACCTAATGAACTTAATTGAATTATCGATATTATTAAATTTATCAATTATAGTTTGGCTTAATTTATTATTCATCTGATTCAATTTATTACTATTCTGATCATATTTATCCGTATACATTCTTTTTCTTACTATATTTACATTATTCCTAATAGTGTCAAATCTATCGTTAATTATTTTATTATAATGTTTAACTTTATGCTTATATATCTCTAATATTACATTTATATTTGGACAGGATTTACAAATCATTTCTGCACCGATTGATGGGGTTGGTGCTCTCACGTCTGCCACAAAGTCAGATAACATGTTATCCACTTCATGTCCAACTGCTGACATTGTAAATATATTCGAATTATGCATCTCCTCTATCACTGATGGATCTGAAAAGCCAATCAGGTCATCAATACTTCCACCTCCTCGAGTTATCATTATTATATCAACATTATTTGCTGAATTAAAAAATTTAATTCCATTACATATACCCTTTGGACAATCAATTCCTTGGACTGGACTGTTTATAACATATATCTTTCCATAAAAATTATTATTTTTTAATACATATAATATATCTTGTAATGCAGCACCATCTTTTGCAGTAACAATGCCAATTGACCTAATATTTGGAAAAGATTTCTTATTATCAAAATATCCTCTTTTTTCAAATTGATTTTTTAAAATATCTAGTTTCCTTAATATTTTTCCTTCTCCACCTAATTCTATTTTATAACATATTAATTTTATTTTTCCATTTTTTGGATAAAACTCAACATTTCCTGCTGCAGTTATAACATCTCCATTTCTTGCATCCTTCATATCGTCCGACATCTTAAATTTAATAATTTCAATCAATGAATTGTCATCCTTTAATGTTGCATATAGTGTACCATCATAGTTTCTAATTCCTGATAACTCACCTTTTACTCTTACTCTTGGTGCAATTTTTTTAACTGAATCTTTCAATAGATTATTTAGCTCTGTGATCGTAAGTATTTCTTGTATATCCGCCATTTTTTAATAAGCAAAATTTGTAATACATAAATAAATAAATAAGTTTAAAATGTAAAATTATCAATTTTTATTATTAAGTGTTGTTTATTAATATCTTATATTCTTTTTATTTTTTTATTTTGTTATTATATAAATATATTTATGAAGTATTTTATATAAAAAAGAACAAGATGAATTAGTTAATAAAATTATTAATATTTTGGAATTAGATAATGAAAATAGTATCATTTTATATAATCTTGATAATGATAAAATAAAACAAGATAAAATATTAAAATTAATACCAGAAATAAGAAAATATTATAGTTTTTCAACTATAATAGGTGCATCAGAACCAACAAAAACAAAGAGACCATATTTATCAATTATAAGACAATTAACAAAAAGTAAATATAAATTAAATAATTATGATTATAGAATAAAACAAGATGACAAGAAGATATTAGAACAAAGAAATATGTTTTTGAATTATATTAAATATTAATATTAATTGTAATTTTGTCTATTAATTTTATTTTCATTGATAATTCAATTTCATTTTCAATACATTGATTAATAATTTCTACCAAACATTTATTACTATCAACACCTTGAACACTTATACCAATATTGTCTAAATAATAAAATCCTTCATCCTCTTTTTTAATTGTTTTAATATTTAATTTTGTATTTTTAATAATTTTTGTTCCATCATTAATTAATCTATAAATTTGTTCAAGAATTGATTTATATTTTAATTTATTAAATTCTTTATTATCTATTGAACATTCAGATATTGATGATTTTTTAAAATCATAATCTTTTATGTCTTTAATATCAGTAATATTAATATGAGTATTTTTTTTTAATAATTTATCCCCATTTTCTTTGTTAATTATAGTATAATTTGTATTATCTATAATAATTTTTTGTAATAAAATATCGCCATTATCTAATTTTGTAAATTTATAAGTTTCCATTTTTATAATATGTAGTGTTATTAATTATATAGTTATTATATCAATTAGTTATTATATCAATTAGTTATTATATCAATTAGTTATTATATCAATTTTTTCGTTTATTTTTTGAAAATAAAATCTATATAAAGTTATATAGATATACATAACCGCCAAATCAAGTCGCAGAATTATAAAAAAGTAATAAGAAAAACATCATCAAAAAATAAAGAAAAATCTAAGTCACAGAATATAAAAAGTAATCAAGTAAAATAATAAAAATCATAATTTTAACTAAAAATATATATTTCTAGGGTTTATTTTGGCGGTTATGCATGGATTATAAAGAGAAATATATATAATACAAGACAAAGTATTTGGAATTAGAAAATATAGATATAAATAATCAAACTGGTGGTGGTAAAAAATTGAAAAAAAGATTTAATAATATAATAGGTTATAATAATATAATAAGTTATAATAAAATGAATATGGCGAAGTACAATGAACATTTATCAGAACCATGGTTTAGTTTAATAAGCCTTGGACTTAAAATAGTTGAAGGGCGTAAAAATAAAGGTAAATTTAAAGAAATGCAAATTGGTGATATTATTGAATGGAAAAATAATGACTTCAAAGAAAGAACAATTTTAACAAAAATTACAGGAAAAGCAGAATATAAAACTTTTGCTGAATATTTAGAAACTGAAGGACTTAGTAAATGCCTACCAGGTATGCCAAGTTTAGAACATGGATTAAGTGTATATTTTAAATATTATACTAAAGAAGAAGAAGCTGAATTTGGTGTTATTGCTATTAGAATAGAATTAATTTAAAAACATATTTTTTTGTTCTAATATCTTCTTTATCATCTTGTTTAATTCTATAATCATAACTATTTAATTTATATTTACTTTTTGTTAATTGTCTTATAATAGATAAATATGGTCTCTTTGCTTTTGTTGGTTCTGATGCTCTTATTATAGTTGAAAAACTATAATATTTTCTTATTACTTTTTTATAATTCTGCGACTTGATTTGGCGGTTATGCCAGATATGATAGATATGATAGATATGATTGATATGATAGATATGATTGATAGATATGATAGATATGATAGATATGATATGATTATAGATAGATATGATATGATTATAGATAGATATGATATGATTATAGATAGATAGATATGCTAGATATGATAGATATGATAAAGAAAACAGATTGCTTATAAAGTCAGTCATTCAAATGTTAAATTTATAATTGAAGAAATAAATAAAAATAAAACCATAACTATTGATGATTTATTATTAAAGTTAAAAAATAAATTTCCAGATTTGAATTTAAGTAAAATGCATATTCATAGAATAATAAAAGATAATAACATTACATTAAATGGATCTTCACATGATAAAAGATAATATAAAAGTAGTAAAAAATATCCCATAGAAATATATAAAAAGGTAAACCAGAAGTTTATGTTAAAAGGTGTAAAATCGATTTTTTTAATAGATTTTTTTATCAAAGGAATTTTGATAAGAATGTATTACTTACTCTGCGCTTTAGAATTTCATTGATATGGTTATAGTCCGTACACTTTGCATCACTCATCCTCTCATATATTGTTTTTATAAGAATGTCCACACTATTCTCAAATGATCTAAAAATTCCATCATTCTCAATCTGTAAAAATATTTCATCACATTTAATTTGCAACATTACATTATCAATGTAATCCGCTACCTCATTATGTTTTTTTTTAATCACATCAAGCTTATTTTTTAATTTATCGAGGTCTCTTTTATCTTTTGCTAATAAAATACAAATATCAATATCGGAATTTGCTAGTTCTTCCTTGTCCAAAATATCGTGAATTGATTTTATTTCAAAAGAATTTAGCAAAATACTTACGTCTGATGGTAAAAATTTATCGAAAGGATCAAAACGATTTCGTAGTTTGAGCTGATTATAATTTATCCCTACTATAATGGACCCATTGTGATTTTCAAACTTTATTTTTGAATTGGAAAATTTAGTGTAAACATAAAATTCATTAACTTCAGTTTTTATTAGTAGGGAAAAAGCATTTGCATAATCTAGATCAGTAAACTTATTGTTGCCTGATATAGCGGATTTAGTCATCTCGTCCTTTTCGTCTATAAAGATAATGCCACTTGAAAAAAAAGAGCTCTTCATATAGTTCATTACAGTCATAAAATCATACAGTGTATTTAAATAAAATCGATGAATATTGTAATATACTTTATTTTTATTTTCAAAATAATTGATTAATATTCTTACTTCGCTTTCCCGTTTAGCCTTATACCAACTTTTAAGGGGACTATTTTGAAATCCAAAAAGCAATATATGATGTTCCGTTTCATGCCAGACATATAGATTTACACTTTGCAATTTTAAAAATCCGATCAGCTCCACGTTATCTGGTATTTTTACTGATTTTAGTGAATTTATCAATTCATATGAATTGCGATCTAAAACATTAAATATATCGATATTCCTTACTATATTTATTAAATCATTTATATTAGTATCTCCTACGGAATCAGGTGTTAATATATCCATTATTCATTATGAATTGATATAATTTTAAATTACTTCATGGTTGTTTTATCTATTATAAATTGGAATTTCCGTTTCCGTAATTTCTATTTGTTCTGCCTTTTGTTCTGCCTTTTTATTTATTTTTTCCCTTTTATCCACAGTTGGCTCTGATTTGGTTGATTTGGAATCTGATTTATCTGATTTAATTGATTTATCTGATTTAGTTGATTTTGATTTAGTTGATTTAGTTGGTTTAGTTGATTTGGCTGATTTGGTTGGTTTAGTTGATTTATCTGATTTTGTTGATGTTGTTGATTTATTTGATTTATTTGATTTATCTGATTTATCTGATTTATCTGATTTGGAATCTGATACCTTTTCCTTATTTTTTTTACTATCATTTGCTTGTTCCTTTTGTTCAAATGCTTTTTGCAACAACATCCTTTCATGAAGTATTTGCTTTTGATGTTCCTCCAAGTCACGAGATAATTTTGGAGGATTAATAGTATCCTTTAATTTTGGTATATCTTCATCTGGTTCATCCTCTTGTTCGGGAACATTTGTCCTTATATATTTTAATAATACACATGCAATGGAAAAATCTATCACCATCATATAATAAATATATTTTCTTACCCTTTCTGTTATTCCAGATTGTATTTTTCTATTGAGATAATAATGTAATAGTATATAGACAACTGCACCAGTCACAAATAATTTAAAATATTTCCTATTTGTGTTATCAGATGCTATCACTGGAATTCTGCTAGATATTATATAAAACATTTTAATATATATTATTAAAATATTTTTTTAAACGAATTTAGACACATTCACGTGATATTTTTGATTTTTTAATCTTGATCATTAATGAATTTATCAACTACATCAGGATTATCTTTTATATCTTGTAATTTTAATACTTTTGTCGGAACTTTATATTTTCCTTCATATGCACCATATTCTTTGGCTCTTTTTTTGGACCTTATTTTAAGCGCATACTTTAATAGTCCACTAATATGAGGGCTATTAAAAATTGGAAATAAATATTCCTCAGCCATAGTTTTTAAATTTCTCGTGAAATGAACGTCTTTTCCCTTTAATAGCATTTGATAAAATTCCTTTTTTTCCTTAGTATCCTCCTCAATCATCCTTATTAATTCTGATTCTGGAAAACTTTGATCCCCCATTTTTAATGCAACATCCTCAATTGAATATTTTTGTATTTCACTGTCAGTTAAATTATTCATCCCAGTGAGCAACTCATCATCACAATCAATCACCATAAAATATCTCCCGTACACATGAGCACCAACGTAATCCTTCGGACTTTTCAAAAAATGGTTTTTTTCTGGATCTAGCAGGAAATATATAAAGACATTGAATAAGTAACCAACCACTATATTCTTAGAATACATGAACTGGAGTGAGCATACGGGAAGATTTCTATTTTTAACTAAAAAATTGCCGATTATATTATTTCTATATGCATTGACAGTTATATCATAACCATCAATATTTTTAATAAATAAAGTGTCTTTGTCAGAAGCATTTATTTCAATTGGCTCATCTCCAAATTTATCAGTTGGGGAAACATAATCTACGAACTTAATTTCACATTCTCCTGTTTCCGTTTCTGTCCGAACTGGCTTTAATCTAAAAACTGCCTCTAACTCTACCTGTTGTTTCTTAGACATTTGTATATTATTGTATAATGATTATAATGTTATATATTTTACACACGATATATGAGGAAGTATGAATTATTTTAGGAAACACATGACATTTATTTTTTAATAATGAAATGTTCTAATTGCCATATTCTCATATGCTATATATTTTACACACAATATATATTTTACACATAATATATATTTTACACACAATTTAATGGTACACGTACATATATAGCTCGAGACATAATGATGTATATATACTGTAAATATCAGAGAGTTTTTTCTTTTTTTCAATATGGGTTATAAGGGAATGAAATTCATGGAAACCTCGTGCTTCATTATATGCATCAGCATCATTAATAACATCATCGACAAAAGGAAATAAGGCATTTCGGATTGCTTCCGGCCTATCGAGAATCTTTGTAGCCTCGGAATGAAGGGCATCATAAAGAGCCTGAACCTTCATATTATGGAAGGCAACACTTGCAACACCTGCAACGCTAATATTAAGTTCATCCATCTTAAATTTATCCATGTTGTTCCTTTTTGTAATTTAATATAGTAATTACTTCAATTTTTATTATGGCAGAATATCCCTAAGTTTATCTGGTATTCTTGATACTATATTAAGATTTTCATTTTTTCCAGAAATAAAGAGCTCTGTATAGATTATACTACTATTTCCATCATATAATGTTGAATCTCTTGAAATGGAAACCCTATCCGCATATAACGTTCTATATCCCTTTTCTGAATAAAATCCTTTATTTAATTTATATCCATAACATAAGGAAAATATCACCCTGTATTCTAACTCCATATCTTTTACTTGCTCTATATTTTTTATCTTAAATGAAGATGATTCAGTAAAGTTTTTAGTAATGCCTTTTAATCTATATTTAATTCTGTCAAAAGTATCTTCAACCTTGCTTAAGACTGAGTACTTGAGAAAGTGTGTATAACAAAAGTCCCTCTTTTTATCTTCCTCCTTTTGCTTTTCAAATTTATTGAAGATTTTAAGTAAGGTTAAGTGATCCCCGTATTTATGAGTAAGCTCTCTTTTTTTATCATTAAATTTTTTATTTAATCTTTCATGTTCAGCCCTGTAGATGTCAGTGTTATCCTGCTTGGCTTTTAGTAGATCAGTGGGTTTAAAAAATAGGCCGTCTAAATTATTTTTGATTAGCTCACTTATTAATAAGATTAATATAACATCATTCGCGCAATATAGACTATACGCACAATATAGTGATAATGCTTGCTCTGGTTCAAGCTGCGAATCCGCACAAAATCTACCAAGTTCATTAATTTTATTATCAGTAATCAGATCCAAATCAAATAATGTTCTTAGTCCTTGCTTTATATATATCTCTCGAGGAGGTTCTATCAATTGAGCCAATACTGCCAAGATATTCGTAACTGTGTCAACTGTATCAATGCTCATCAACTTTAAAATTTCATTAGTAATATTTGATGTCCTAATTGCTGGTTCTGGATATTGTTTCATATAGGCATCAAAATCATTTTTCGAATATAGATGATAACATATTCCAGGAGCTGTTCTGCCCGCTCTCCCTTTGCGCTGTTTTGATTGAGCTACTGTGATTAATCCTTTATTTAATACTTTGCCACGTTTTACGGGATCGTAATAACTTAATAACTCATATCCTGAGTCTATAACATATTTTATTCCATCAATAGTCAGGGATGATTCAGCAACGTTAGTGGATACGAGTACTCTCTGTGCATCTGTCTCCTTCTTTCCTATTTTTTCCTGAGTTTCCGCGGTGATACCTGAATAAATTTCCATAAATTCTGTTCCTGGGTATTTTGCTCGCAGAATTTTACAAACATCGATCGTCTCATTTATTGATGTGACAAAAAATAATATGTCTGATGTTTTTCCCGATTCCTTTTTATTTAATATATTTTCTATAATTTTTATACCTTCATCAACGTATCTGTCAGCGGAAATTGTTGTTTCAGAAAAAATAGACTCAATTGGAAAGTTGGTCATTTTACCTATGTCTAGCTCACCAAATTCAAATTCAGCAAAATAGGACTTAAATATTTCGGAATTGACGGTAGCACTCATAATAACTAATTTAAATTCGGGACGATTTTTAACAACATTTTTTAATAAATATAGCATAAAGTCAATTTGAACCTTTCTTTCGTGAGCCTCATCAATGATTACCGCGTCAATACCGACTAATAATGGATCCATCAATAATTTAGCAACAATCGTGCCATCAGTGGCATATAACAGATTTGGATCCTTGCCTGAATATTTAGAGTCAGAGCCCTTATATTTATATCCAATTTGCTCTCCCAACTGGATGTCCATCGTAAGGGCCGCGAACTCGGCGGCTGATTGTGCCACGAGTTGCTTTGGCAGACTCACTAAGATATGTCCTTTATAATCGAGTGAATGTAAGGTGAATTTCGGAATTAACACTGTTTTTCCAGAACCTGTCCCAGAAGTTATTAGGATCACCTGCTTAGATTTAATTAGACTTATAGTGCCTACTGGATCCTTATATGCAGGATATCCTGACCAGAGCTCTGCTAGCTGCTTATATTTATCAGAGTATTTATTACCAGTTAATGGATTTGGATTTACGCCCAATGGATCTAATATACCAATGTTTGACATATAGAATAAAATAATAAAAAAATAATAAATTCAATTAACATAAAAACTCTACCAACATAAAAACTCTATCAACATAAAAACTCTACCAACATAAAAACTCTACCAACATAAAAACTCTATCAACATGAATTCAGGCAATATAAATTCAAACAATATAAAAACTTTATCAACATAGATTCATTGATAACAAATAATTAATGATATGCCAATATATAAAGATACTGCTTCGTGATACGTTAAAGCAGGAAATAAATCTATATATTTATTAATTATATTATCAGATGCATCAATAAAATTCTTAATATTTTGATTATTAATGATCGTCTCTATGTTATTATATATATTATTTGTGAGCTTGACACAATCGTCATATGGTATATCAATTATATCTATGGCATCATCTGGCGTCATATAGATTTTAATAAAGAAAAAAAATATTAACATATTACTTAGCTCAGTTTAATTTATCACAGCTCGTTATTTCCTGTAAATCCATATATGAATTATTATTTATTAGTCCTGATAGATTTTTATTTATATTTTCTGATAGGATTGATAGATTTTCTGAAATATTTGATTCATTCTCCATAGTTGTATTATCATAATTTTTATATGTTTTTGTTTTTCCAAGTCTTAATAAGGCATTTAGCTGCGAATAATCAAAATTATCTTTGTTTATATTTTTATTTATGTATACATCGATATCATTCTGCGATTCAAAGTTATCCAATATGTTCAATATATTCGCGATACTTCTGAAATCCGTTACCTTCTCATAATGCTTACCATGAATCATCCCATTTATTAAGGACTTGCATTCCGGGTTATTTTTTATATAGAATTGCGCAAAGTACAGTGCATCATAAATAGTTCTGCATCCTAATAGTACGCAACTAAATTTTCTATATATATCTATTATTTTAGTATCCGTTAATTTAGTTTCCATATATTAATTTAATATACTAATTTAATCTTATAATATTTTTCGCACATATTAAGATCTATGTGATTAAGATCTATGTTGGAGGTTGACCTGGGTTAAGATTTGGATTATTTTTAATAATGTTTGCTAATTGACCGACAAGCTTGCTCTGTAATTTTTTAGGATCAAGCTTTTTGCCTTTCTTTTTTTTTGTCTTATCATTTGTCTTATCATTTGTCTTATCATTTGTAACATCATGCAATATGTCCTCAAGTTCAGTATCTCCAAGTTGCTCCTGTAATTTCTCATACATTGCTGAAAGATTTTGTTTGTTACTTAAATTATTTTTACCTTTGAGCTTATCCCTAAGTTTTTTCCTTAATTCTTCCCTCGTTGGTTTTTGTTTAACTGAGTTTTTTGTATCAGGTGTACCAAAAAATATATTTTTATTGCTTTGGTTAACGAATTTTTCAATAACTTGAATAAGGGAATGCTTGGATTTTCCACTGTACATTTTATTTACATTATTTTGCATTTGAAGTTTATTAACATCGGTTAAATTCTGCACACCTGATAAAACGAGAAGCGATATATATTCGGTCAATTCCTTATTTGATTTATTCATGATCATTTCGTTTAGCTTTGAAAGTTCGTCTGAAGATAATTTTGAACTAAAGTCCTCATCCAATTCATCGTCTAGGTCGTTATTTAAATTGCTAGCCTTATCAGACATTCTTCTTTTATTATTCATATATAATATTTATATCGCTAAATAAAGAAAATTCAATTTTTATTCAATAAAAAAATAAATGAGTCATATTTTCTAGTTAAAATATGAATTTTATTATGTTTCTTTATTTTTTCTTTATTTTTTCTTTATTTTTTAATAATGTTGCCTGATTTGGCGGTTAAGTAAAATGGATCTATTTAACTATTATAGTATAATATTTTAATAACTTTTTGCCTTCTGTCTTATTACATTTTTTTTTAAATTGCCTTTTATGGTCCTTAGCATTAATTCAATCATATATAACACATTATAACTTGTAAATAGCTCCTCATCATATTCTAAGTCTAGCTTAAAATATTCATTGTATTCATTAAAATATTTCTGTAGAAATTCTTTTGATTTACTACTGTCTGGCATTCTTCCATAATAGATATCCCTAAAATACCATATTTTTTGAAAATAATTTTTATCAGGATATCTATATGAAAACCAAATGTTTATGAATTCTAAGATTTTGTTTCTTTTCTCTACATGTGCTTCAAATATACACTTGTCAAGTCTGGCATAGTACTTATATATAGGCTCACCCTTCAGTAATTTAGGAATACCATATTCATCATATTTTTTTGTATCCATATTTTATTTATTATATTTATTATATTATAAATAAAAAGATTTATTTTATCAAATTTTTTTATTGCATATTATATATGATGAAAAATAATGGGATAAATAAAATAAATAAATCAGAAAATGATTCAAGAGAATATTATTGGATTAAACTGGAAAATGAGTTAAAAGTAATAATAATCGAAGACCATGGGACAACTCAGTGTAGTGCATTATTAAATGTTAATATAGGCTCTATCCAAGAAGAAGCTGAGGGACTTGCACATTTCCTAGAGCATATGGTATTTATGGGTAGTGGAAAGTATCCCGACGAGAGTAATTTCATGGATTTTGTTAAGAAGAATGGGGGTATGACAAATGCAATGACATCTGATACCAATACTACATATTATTTTACAGTTAGTGATAATAAATTCTTGGATATTTTAGATATGTTTTCCTGGTTTTTCATAGATCCGCTCCTAAAGATTGATGGAATAGAGAGGGAGATAAATGCGGTTGACTCAGAGTCCAAAAAAAATTTGCTTGATGATGGATGGATATTTAATGAAATATTGCGGACAACGATGTCAATTGGTCATCCAATAAATCACTATACTTGTGGCGATAAGGCCAGTCTCAATGGTAATAATCTGAGAGACAAGGTTAAGAATTTTTTTGATGATCACTATTCATCAAATTTAATGAATCTTGTTATATTTAAAAATAAATCAGTACATATTGATAAAATAATTAAGCAAATAAATGAAACATTCGGAAAAATTAAAAATAAAGGTATCATATTAAATAAGAAATATGGTGATATTTTAGAGCCATTGAATATTGTAAAATATATACCCAATCGAACACATGAATCATTAACTATATGTATGCAGGTTTCAACTTTTAATGATTATATTAATAATCCAATGCACTTTCTAAAATATATCATACAATCAAAAACAGAAAATAGTATATTTAAGACATATGAAAGAGAAAATATTATTTTAAACTTTGATTTTAATGAATTATATAAGTATGATGACTATTCAATTTATTCATTTGAGATAATGCTTAAGGAGAAAATAGATAACTCCGTTTATACAGATCATGAGATTACGAATATTGTTAAGGTATTCTTTGATTATATTAAATCAATTTCGAAATGTAGTTATTTGAAGGAAATATATGACAAACTTATTATGAGCAATAGAAGAATTTTTAATATACCAACCAATAGTGATAATATTCTTACTATGTTTTACTTTAATAATAGATTATTAGATGGTATAAATCCGGCGAATTTGCTTGACTATGTATTGCAAAAAAACCCTTATGAGAAAATAGAAAAGGATTTTATATTTCTTCTAGATAACATCTCACAAATGAATTCATCAGTTATATATAGCTCTAAAAAATTTAACTTTCCGAATCCACAAAAATTAAATAGATTTGAAACAAAATATATTATTAATAGATTTCAGCCACATGAGCTAAAAACTAAAAAATACAATATTATAAAACCAAACCTATATATTTCTGATAAATTTAAATTAATTGACAGTGAGGATAATTATCCAAATAAAAGTCCAGAAAAAGTAGAAAAGAATGGATATACATTTATATATAACTTTAATTCATCTTTTAAAACACCCCATGTTTATACATATATACTTCTTGAAGTATCTAATTTTATAAAAGATATAAATACATATGTAAAATGTATTTTATTTTTAGATACCATATATTCAAACAATGATAATGTATTGAGCGAATTGCGCATGGCTGGCTATAATATAGGTTTTTCATTAAACATGGATTCAATGTTCATTGTTATAGATTCTGACAACAACAATATTGAAACAGTATATAATATATTTAATGAAATATTTAATGATAATTCAAATAAGAACTATGATGCGGTTGTACAGTCATTATATAGAAAATCAAAGAGTTTTAAAAATGAAAATCCCCTTTACAAGGTCAAGGAGCTAACTAATAAATTGTTTTATAACTACTACTATACCCCATATGAAATATGTAAATCTATAAAAAGAAAACATACATTTAATGATTGTAAAACAGTATTTAGAGAATGTATGAGGAAAGCATGCACGCAAATATTCATTTCGGGAAACATAGAGAGAAATAGATCTGAGAAATTATCTGAATTATTGTACTCATATTTGAATATCACAAATCCAACGAATAAAACTCATGGAAACTTACAAAGGCTAGAGTGTCCTTTTACACAAAAATATAAAAATAAAAATAATGATGAAACAAATAATATTTTTACTATGATATTTAAAATCGGTAATTTAGAAAAAGGAAAGGGTGATTGGAATTTATATATTGCATTCGCGAGCATCTTGGAATCTTTAGCGGGTAGTCTATATTTTAATATACTCCGAACACGAGAGCAAATTGGATACGTTGTATCAGCGAGTTTAACAAAAATCGGAGATAATAATTATAAATTCTATGGAATAAAATTTATTGTGCAATCGTACATAAAGGATTCAAAATATATTTATACTAGAACATTAAATTTTGTAAATAATGAATTAAAAAAATGTGTAGACAACATAACGGAAAATGACTTCAACGATTATAAAGCTGGGGAAATTTCTATGCTATTGGATAACTTTTCAAATTTAGCAGAAATGAATCAATATTTATCTATACAAATTTTTGATGGATCCTATATGTATGACTATAGGAAAAACATGATCGATACATTCAATAATTTTAATCTGGATACTTTTAAAAAAATGTTTTATAAACATATTATTACAGAGCCAGAATTATATAGTATCTCAATAGATTCTAATAGGACTGAATAAAAATTGAATATGAATTAGTTTAATCTATTTACTAACCTACTATAAGGACAATGAATGATATGTTCGAATTTGATACTAATGGAAATATATATATTAAAAAAAATGACGAATATTATATTTTGAATATTGATAAAGATGATAATATATGCTTTGATATAATTCGTAACAAGATTTTAAACTATGATACGATAAATAGAATAAATAATATTGATCACATGCAAGGTAAGCCATCTAAATTGACAAAGCTGCATTATAAGAGTATGGAGAAGGCAGTAGATGAGATTGATGTAAATATAGATCTCGAGGACTATGCGGAGGACGATGTACAGGAAATTGCAAATACATATAATGATATTAAGATAAATCCTGAATATATTGCATATGAAAATAATACATATGAATTAGATGAATGTTATAATGATGATGAGGATAACTATTTTGAAATTTTCACTAATGTTATAAAGAATAGTATCCTATTGTATGATCCCCCGTTCTTCGAGACTCTTATATATTTAGGGGATTCGCTGGTATTTAGGACCCAATTAATAAATAATCAGCCATTTTATCGTATTAGCATATATGACAATAAAATTCAACTTAATATTATTGGCACAAAGATAAAATACTATGTTTTAAATACTGATACTTTGGAAATAAATAAATTAGAGGAAAAGGCCATTAAGTTAATTTAGCAATATTTTTAATTTAGCAATATATTTAATTTAGCAATATATTTAATTTAGCAATATATTTAATTTAGCAATATATTTAATTTAGCAATTCTGTATATTTATTATTTATTTCCTGTAATTCAGGCTGATCATTTGATAAAATTGGATCGCTGTTCTTATTAATCGACATGCTCAATTTATTCTCAGTAATATTAAAAAGAATTTTCATTTTGCCAATAATTGTATCATTAATATCTATATAGTTTAATAAAGATTTATACTGACTTGCCATGACCACCTCCTGCGCGGGATTAGATTGACCAAAGGTTGGCATCAACTTATTTAACCTATCCTTTATTTTTTTAAATTTGATACAAAGATAATCAAATAATACTTTTATTTGGATATACATTGTACTTAATTTATCATCATGTGTAGCACTCTTATTTATAACACTCCTATCAATGATTTTATTAATTATATCAAGGATGTCACTAATAATATTTAATTTATTTTTAAAAATATCAGCTCTGTTAATTGGGGATTTTCTCGACAATAAGCCCGCTATTTTTTTTACTTCGCTTGGTTTTAAACAGTTTTTGAAATCATTTATATTACTGTCTTCTTGTCGTAATAGTATAAATGAGTCAGACTGCAGGTATCTACCCTTATCAGAATTTGTGCTAATAGTTAAGACCTTAAAATAATTAGGATCAAAATTATTCAAGTCAAGCCGAGCAATTGCACCATGCGTTCTCCCATTAATGAAATTATTATAATATAGCCCATTAATGTTTTGCTCCATGGCTGATATATTTTTTCTTTCACCATTCTTATGAAACAGAAATGAATTGCCATAGCTATCCTGATGTCCTCTTATAATAAATGTTATATTGTTTTTTTTAATAAAACCCTCCGTTCCAGAGTTGCTGTAGGTGATAACCCCCGGTCCTCTACCAGATTGCTCAAATTGTGCCTCTATGCTTGAGCCAAAATCACTCCATTTTATGTCAGATGACATTTGTGTGTTCGTTATTAGCATGGCATTTTTTTCATGATTAAATTCATCATTGATGTAATTTCTAGGAAATCCTCCGTGGCAACACCACACGTTTGCATCACCTATGCTTAATAATACTGCTGATGGTAAAATATTAAGTAATCTCAAGTATTTATTTAAAAACTCCTTATAGTGTATTTCATCAGCGAATTTTTTCTCAAATTCCGCTGCCGATCCACCAGTATAAAATACATTAATTGTCTCATGATTACCTCTATTATAGATTATGTTTAAATGAGTCTTATTATTGATACTGATTAATTTAAATATTAAAAAAATAATATCGAGTGTATATTCTCCTCTATCAAGAATATCCCCTAGAAATATTATCTTGTAATTTTCAGCTAAGACAAAGGTTTCCAAATTAAAAATATCATATCTATGCAATCTACATAGGATTCTGAAAAATGCATGAAAGCTACCATGCAAATCACCAATCAATATAATTTTATCAGTTTTATTAATTTTTAATTTTAATATAATTGCATCATTCATATTTGATTTTAATAACATTTCGCCGGCCATAGTTTCATTAAGTTCGACGTAAGCTGAAATATCATTATCACTCAATTCGTTAAGGTATTTTTTCTGGTTGAAATAAGCCGAACGAAGATTGTGAAGAATATTATCAATTGATGATTTATTTAGTATTTCCTCCGTTGAATATTTTACAAAAAAATTTTTATAATTGTCGTATAGATTATCAATGTCATATAATGATAGCTCCCTGTCATATGTTCCACCGCTTAAGGATTCAAGAGGATCACATGATGATAAATTAGTTTCTCGTTCCTTCAATGAGCCATCTATCCCAACTTTCCCACATTTTTCAAAATCAGAATCAGTGAAATCTCCAAATTTATAGACAATATTTTGTTCTGTAGATTTGGAATTTAAATCATGTATGAAATATTCATAAAATTCAACTAATAGATTTGTCATATAATTAGGGTTTGATTTTTAATTTAATAATATCATTATTTTCAGGAATTGCTAAGTAAAATTTTTTCGGATATTTTATACTATTCTTTTTATAATAAATTGATCTAAAGTGATATATACTATCATCGTAAAACTCCGATATTTTTAATTGTTCAATAAGCAATCCCTTGTCTCCTCCATACATATCCCCCGCGAAATATATATTATTTTCTTTTATTATATCGTATAAGCCAAAGTTAAATAGAGTTTTCATTACGATGTTCCTGCTATTCCCTGTTCTTGATGTTATGATATAAATATTATATTTATTTTGATGATAAAGCTTGATCAATTTTATTATTTTATTAAATGGTTTTTCTGGTAAGGCATATAATCCCTTTTCTGGATGTCTTTGGCCATTTCTATCAGTATGCGTAACCTCCGTATGAATTACACCATCAAAGTCGAATCCAACGTTTCTCATATAAATATATAAAGTAAAAATATAACATAAAAATAATTTTCTATATCTAATAATAATATCGTATGTCGAGTAAAAAATCTGGCTTATTAAGTAGAATAAAGAGCAAATCGATTGATATATTATTTAATCAATCTCATCAGGCATCAACATGTTATCAACATATAGAAAACTTTGAAAATGTTTCTGATGAAGATTGCATAAAGCTTGATAATATTAATAGGGAAATATATAGAAAAAATATGGAATTATATGAAATGATTAATAAAAAAATAGAAAATAGGAATGCAATGTTTAAAATTGATACACCTCCCCAACCACCTCAGGAGCCCAATAACCACGAAAAATATATTTCATATAAATTGAGAAATGTGCACCATAACGTCAGGCATCAAACCCTTGCGGTTTGCTATCTATTATCAAAAGGATATAGATTGTACTTTGATAAGCCAGAAAATAAGAATGAAATGGATTTTGAACCATATGAGGCAATAGAATTATTTCAAAGATTGGAAAATATGCCAGTGGATAATGCAATAAAAAATAAAAATTATGAATTATATTTATTTAATAACGCATTTGGGATGAATAATATAGGTTATAATAGAAGCTCTATGAATATACCTCATTACTTTAATAATGAAATAAATGATATAAATAATGGTTATTTAAGATTGTCTTCATCCGCACCATCAACTTATGGAAATATCATACCAACAGCACCTCCCTTGAATATCCCAAATACTCCGGAAATAAACAGACATGTTAGTGGACCCCCGGCACTGCATTATATTGATGCAAGTAAATAAATTTAATGTCTCTATTGCACTAACAATATATTTTAATAAATCTATTCTTAGTATCTCTATTGCACTAACAATATATTTTAATAAATTTATTCTTAGTGTCCCATTACTAACAATATATTTTAATAAATTTATTCTTAGTGTCCCATCACTAACAATATATTTTAATAAATTTATTCTTAGTGTCCCATCACTAACAATATATTTGTAAAAAGATACAATATTTGTAAATATTCATTTGCCTTTTCCATTAATTTTGTATTGATATCTAAGATTTCCGTAATCAATTTGCTTTTATTTATATCGCTTAAATTCCCCGTGATGATTTTATTTTTTAGAAATTTCAGCATATCATTTAAGTTTATCCCATTATTTAAGACCTGTTTAGTGATTCTATCAATTTCATATATATTAGAATTAATTAGTGTTACCCATAACTTTTCTAAATCATTTTGTGAGGCTGTTCCTGTTAGGTTATCACAGTCTTCTATTGTTACATTTTGCTTTATTTTTAATATATATTTACAGTTTTGTAAAATCATTATAGCCTTTCTGCAATCTCCATCACTGATTTCACTAATTCGATTTACACATTTTTTATCTATTTTTATATTTTCAAATTCAGCTATTTTGCAAAGTCTTTTATTTAATACATCAATTGAAAGTGGCTTAAATCTAAACTTGACACAACGCGATATTATTGGTTGGATAATTTTTTCTATATAGTTACATGTGAAGCAAAACCTAGTAATTCTTGATGATGATTCGATTACCTTCCTCAATGCGGCTTGGGCATCCAAAGTGATAGCATCCGCTTCATCAAGTATAATTATTTTGTAGGGAGGCGATGGATAATCCGGATCAGGATTTGAAATTGATTCCTTCGCAAATTTAATAATTTTATCACGCACAACATTTATTCCACGTTGATCAGATGCGTTTAATTCTAATACCCTGTCATTCATCAGGTTGGGACCAAATAGTTCATAAGCCAGCGCAAGTATGGCACTTGTTTTCCCTGTTCCTGGAGGGCCATAAAATATAAAATTTGGCAAGTCTCCCGTTTTTAAAGTGTTAAGTAGTACTTTCTTTACTTCATCCTGATGAGATATGCTCGAAATATGCCTCGGCCTATATTTATCAACCCATGGTATGTCCATCACATTCATATAGTTTAATTATTAATTAGTATAAGAATTCTTTAAATTAAATAACTATTTTTCATTTTTTATTTATAATATTCACTATATAATACGTCTAAATCATATAATAAATATTATACAAATATTATATAATGTCAGATATAAATTCCATGACCTCTGATGATAATATGGAAATAATTCCAGCAATTAATAATTTTAATTTCTTACAAGATGACTCTCCTGTTATATCGGATAAGGATTGTCAAATAAATAAACCAGCACAACCGGAGAGCCAAATAAAGCAGGAGAGCCAACAAAATAAACAACAGGGACAATGCCAACCAAACAAACCAAACCAACCAAGCCAAAATCTGCAGAGTCAACCAAATAAAAGCCTGCAGAGTCAACCAAGCCAAATAAAGCAACCAAGCCAGCCAAGCCAAAGCAAAGATGCTAAGGAAATAAAATCTATATTAAAGCAAGAAAATAATGTCAGATTCAATGAAAATATAGAGAAAATTAATTCTAAGGAACAAATTCCAGTCGTTACTAATAATGAAGAAATAAAAATGATAAGGGTTGGAAAAGTAGATATTCCAAATATAACGGTATATTTTACTGCAGGTGTTATATTAATGGCTATAGCAATATTCTTCATGACCAAGCCAAGAAAAGATAAAAAAAATAAGGATATTAACTGAATTTATTGAGGAGTGCAACCATTTGGATTTCCATTATCATCTCCTCGCATCTTATATCTAGTTTTCATAGATTCCCTTTTATTATCATTTACCATTTCCGATTTATAATCATCATAAAGTATGATGTTGTGTGATTTCTTTTTAACTTCTGTATATGGTTCATTTGATAGTAATTTCCATAGCTTATGTTTTGTTTCACTTGAAATTTGTGTCTTTTCTACGAATAATTTTATAACTAAATCACCCTTCTTTTCTTCATTATAATACGGCATTCCATGTTCCTTCATTACGTAGATATCACCATGTCTAACTGGCTCATTTATTGATAACGTGAAGTATTTTCCATCGAGATGAGTGAATTTTTTTTCAAATCCACATAATGCCTCCTCGAGAGCCAATTTAACCTCAATCATAAGATTATTTTCATTTACTTTTCCAATTTCTTTAATTACTGTTCCTCGGCTATACTTCGCATGCTGTATTTCCGAAATGATTACTACAACCGGGGAGCGTGTACTCCCGTGTGCTTTCTCATTATCTGGAATTTCATTGCCTTCGTTCTCGATCATTACTGGATGTTTTTCAGATGACCCCTTTGGAATATTTACAATTAAGGTATGATCCTCCTTGATGCACCCAGCGCCACCACATGGCTTACATTTTGGAGCTTTTTGGTCAACTCCCTTACCTCCACAATCCCTACATACGTTTTGTATTATCCCAAGTTGAGATCTCTGAATTGACACTCCTTCCCCATTGCACCTTTTACAATCGATATTATCACCGAGTCTACCCCTTGAACCACAATCTTTACATAATGTAAAACGTTCAAATTTTACCTTTTTCTTGGTACCACTGTATAATTCTTCTAATGTCAAGTTAACTTGGACTTGTACTTCCGGTACATCATTGTCTTTTTTAAAGAATTCCTTGAACATGGAGAACGGATCAAATCCAAATGGATTTCCCTGTTCATTTCCATTTGAGTCATCCAATCCCGAGAATCCAAAGTTATCATACGCCTTTCTCTTAGAGGGATCACTCAGGATACCATAAGCATCTGAAATTTCCCTAAATTTCTTAGTAGCCTCGTCCTTATTATCAGGATTCTTATCGGGATGCCATTTTTTCACAAGCCGTTTATAGGATGCCTTAATTTCATCATCTGAAGCGGTCTTCTCTAATTCAAGAACTTTGTATAGATCTTGTCTGTTGCTCATTGTATATTTATATACTTATATTCTTAAACTATATTCAATTCAATATTGAAAAATCAATTTTTTTATATATGATCCATCATTTACTAATATATATAATTACCTGTATGCGTTAAAAATTATTGTAATATATAGAATATATATATATAATGGCATGCCAAGTATACAAATGTAGATTTCCAGATACCCACATAACATCATATCATAAATGTGGTGAGTGTGGCGACACTGGCCATGGACGCTATGAATGTTCACGCAATAATAAGGGCAGTTACGATTTAGAAAATAAATTATTTTTTCGTCCAATGGTACAACTAAAAAAAGAAAATTATTGCACTATTCAAAACTGTTTCACACCATCTACCCATAGCGCAAGTGCCCATCAAAAAAGTTTTGGTAAATATGACACAATTGAAGGTCCAGATATCTATGGTATTGGAAAAACAGCTGCTGAAGGAAAAGAACACATCATAAAATTAATTAGTGGAAAAAAAGGCACTTGTGCGCGAATATATTGGGGATTTGCGCACTTCATATGTGCGAGAAATAATAATGGAAATATTGAGGTAAATGCATTTTCTGATGGATCAGAAGAAGATCTTAGGCAATTTTTTAAGGGATATATTGAGATAACTGAACGCCCACGATCTGCAGTACAAATGGTTTATAAAAATTTATTAATTTAATTAATTAATTTAATAAATGAAAAATATATTTAATTAATGTGAATCAATTTTTTTTCTCTTAACAACTTTCCATTCATCATCTTTCCATTCATCATCTTTTTCTGGTTGTTTAAAGATTATAGCATTATCAAAGTATACATACAAATTTTGCAAAGAACTTGTAATATGTTCAATCACGTCATTTCTAAAATCATACTTTTCTAAAAATTTCCTGAGATTTTTAGAATTTATTCTTTTCATTCTGATATCAATAAGCGAGGGATTTATAATATCGACGTTGTTATAAATTTCTCGGCTCTCATACCACTTTTTAGAAAAGTTTTCAGGTATGTAAAATTTTATTTTTTTTTCATTTATTGTATTTATCATTTCAATGAATATTTCAAAATTAAACTCGGACAAAACAAATAGCTCAAACATTCTATCCCTGAAATTTCCACTACATCTAATGCCACTGCAATAATCATTTCCCATAATAACTGAAAAATCAATTAAATGTTGTCTACAAATAACTTGTCTATCAATTCCATATTTTGTAGAAATATAATCAGCCTTTTCTTGTAAAAAATTTAAAATATCTTTCATATAAATGATAGATACGCAATTTGTCCTGAGATCCAAGTCCTTAATAAGATTTGGTGCACCATATAATAAGATATCACTATCTTCTGAAAAAACACCAGAGTTAACATTGGAGTAATAGTGAGACATTCCAGCACATTGAGGATCCGCTTCACCAATTGAATTAATAAATGGTATCCCGGCAAGTGTCAGATACTCCCTGCAATCATTAAGCATTTCATTCGTAATATTGAAACTTCGCTTGAAATGTTTGATATATTCAGTAGTATCGCCAGAATGCGCTCCTCGAAGTTCCTCACACCTTTCCTTCGATAACTCTATTAGCTCACGTCTTTTTCCAATAGATTCAGATTTTGCACTGGGGCTTTTTCCATCAAAAATACAGATAGGCAATATATTGTGATCCGTAAAATTTTTAATTATTTTTGTCAGGGCAAATAAATGTATAATGTTTCGCCCATCGCGTGTTTTTATATCGGAGCCGCTTTTTCGAATACCGATAACATATTTATGTATATATAGGATAATGTCAACGAAAGTTATCCTCCCATTAATTTGACTGATAGGGACAGTTTTAATGAGGCTGTGATAAAATGACCAGAAACCGGAAGTACCCATGATTAGTATTTTTGGTCATTCTTTTAATAATGTGTTCATATGGAATAAGATTTCAATTTTTTATATAAGCTTCATTAATTTATTCTCTAGATCCCTATGTGCCATCATAGTGAATTTTCGTAATTTATTAAGTTTCTCGTTATGCACTTTAATAGAATTATGAATATCTAATAATGATTTTAAATATATTTTATCTGAATCAGTTAATTGTTTCTTTGTATGGATCCGTATTACTTTATAAAGAATCCTTCTATATCCCTCATATGAATTTTCACATTCGTTTTGTCCAAGTTTTTCCCATTGGGGAGTAAACATCAGCTCCTTTAATTTATTAACACAGAAATATATTATCTTTGGCGAAACAATACCTTTCTCAAATAATATGCTTAGAAAGTTCATGTAACCTTTATAATTGTCAACTCTATACTGATTGTTTGAATCAAGGGGCTTTATTGGATCCGTAAAATCATTAAAATATTTCTGACATAGATCCATAAATATTGTAATAAATTTAATTTCTTTATCGTCGTCCTTTATTAAGAGCTGAGAAAATTCAACAACAACATCAGCATAAATTTCTGACAATGATACACATCCATCTGGCATATCAATGCCTTTTATTGCTGTTGCTTCTGTCATTGCCCTCTGCAGTATATCAAGGCTGAGAGTTGCGAAATGCTCATACTTCGAAAATGATAGTTTTTTTAATTGTTCAATGATAACGGTATAATTTTTCTGATTGATTTTATTGAGATATTCAATTATAGAATTCTTGAAAACGATGTCGTTTGGATTTTTCCCGCTGGTGAAAGTCTCTATAACCGATGCAACCTCCCTGAGTATCACATCTCTTATCATTAATGTCCCACCAAGATCATTACATAATGGTTTAATATTAATTGGCAAATACATATTTGAATCCTTAAAACTCATGAAATCCTTTAAACTATAACTTATATTTATTTTAGCCATATTGTTTTTAATTAATTTAGTTTATCAAAATGTTAAATAATTATACTATAAAAAATCAATTTTTATTATCTAAACTATAAATTTTTTTTCAATTCTTCCAATTCTTCCAATCAACATAGTTATCTATTTCCTCTATTTTTCCATTTATATAGTTATAATTTTTTCCAAGTTGCCCATCGTAATGATATTATGTATATGACATAACCGCCAAATCAAAACGCAGAATTATAAAAAAGTAATCAGAAAACCATCATTAAAAAATAAAGAAAAATCTAAGTAAAATAATATAAAAAGTAATCAAGTAAAATAATAAAAATCATATTTTAACTAAAAAATATCATATTTTCAGAGTTTATTTTGGCGGTTATATATCTTCAATTTTTCCATTTATATAATTACAGGCAACAGCTAGTCGTCCATTATCAAAATATTCCTTATATTCACCATTCATTTTTCCATTGATATAATTGCAAATTTTCCATAGCTGTCCATTATAGTGATATCTTTTATATTCGCCTCCCATTTTACTACAATTATAATTACAAGCCACATATAATTGTCCATTATTGTGATATGATTTATATTCGCCATCCATTTCTCCATTGATATAATTGCAAATTTCTCGTAGTTGTCCATCGGTATGATATGATTTATATTCGCCATCCATTTCTCCATTGATATAATTGCAAATTTCTTGTAGTTGTCCATCAGTATGATATGATTTATATTCGCCTTCTATTTTATTATTATTTTCAAAGTAAATTTTATCTAAATAGCCATTGTTATGATAGATTCTAACAAGTTTAGCCATTATATAAATTAACTATATATTAATTAACTATATGAGATGCCAATAAATAAATAATCAATTTTTTATGTTTGTCAATATTAAACTATTTTTCACTGTAATATATAATAATTATATATTTATTAACTATATGATGAATGATATATATTGGATTATATTGGGTATAATCACATCAGCTTCTCCAGTTCTGCTAGTCAAGGAATATATAAGGAGCTCAAAGCAACATTTTATTATATTGGCATTACTATCATATATTATGTTATTATTTATATACATACATCTCTTTAAAAATAATGAAATATCCAAAGTATATAGTCTTATAAAAATATTGCAGCTTGTGATAGTAGTGCTGATATCCATTCAGTTCTATAATGAAAAAGTAAATAAAAATAAAATAATCGGATTGATAGCTGGCATCGTCAGTATTATTTATTTAAGTTGCTCGTGAAGATAAATTAAGTTTTCTTAATTAACTCATTTAGCAATGGATCATCTTGTTCAAAAATACCATTTTTATTATTATTAATCGTGATATATAACGGTCTATATAATTCACCCTCTTTAACGAGTGTAATAATTTTGGCATCATCTCTTCCACACTTTATTAAATTAGTGCGATAGACATTATTTTCATTTCTTTCAAATGTACAGATATCCAAGCCATTGACAACTGTTTTGAATATTTTATCTGAAATTCTGTGCTCTATTTTTATTCTATGCAGCATTTTTTTTAGATGTTTGTCATCGAATTTATAATCCAGAATCATCCTCATATTTAAATCGTGAAATAGGTCATCTTCCGATATTGATTCTGGAATTATCCCATGACTCTGTAAAATATGATGAATTGAGTTTTGTAATGAATAGTCAGAGTCATATTCCGGCATTTTTGGCACTGTATACTTATCAATTTTACTTAGATCAATCCTTCCACCAACCTGTCCAACGTCCTTCTTCCTGAATATAGAGAATTGGGACAAATTAGTAAAAACTTTACATGCCTCATTAATTTCTGTTTTTTCATAATATTTAGAAACATTATCTAAAAAATCCCTAGTTTCGAGATTTGGCTCATACTTGTATAGACCATCCTTGAAGAATGGTTTATGAATGATATATTGATTCTCAAAAGTATCGGTTTCAATTAATTCTAATTGACATGACTCAAGTAAATCCTTTTTTAAAAAGTCAATATCCACTAAATATTCCGTCATAAAGTTTCCATCCTCGAACATCCATGCTGCAAACAAATCAATCGGATTTCCAAGACCTATGGTCTTCACAAGATTTTTATCATCATATTTTTTAATTATTTCGAATAACTTTTCCTTGTTTCCTTCATTGTCCGTATATTCATAAGCAATTGAATCCTTATTACTAAGTGCTTCCACTACTTTCTTTGCATTCATGTGTGTTATCATAAAATAGCCACCACTTCGCAATGTTTGATTAATGTTTGATTTAAAATTGCTCCATGAAACTTCATCTTTTAAAAAGAAATGTATGCTGTTTTGACAGGATAATACATCAAACTTTGTTCCAAGCTTTGTATCATTTGGGAAGAATTTTTCAATCAATTGCTTATTCTCCTGATTCATCCCCCCAAGAGCTTTATACTGATCATCATAATTTAGTTTAATCGAACCATCCGCATGTATAAAGTACATCTTGGGAAAATTTGCCTTTCTTTTTCTTTGCTCGTTATATCTAGAATATGCGCCATTAACCGGTGAGTGTAGTCCATCACGTGAAATATCAAAACCTACTACAAATGCTGCCTCAGCATAGTAATATCTCAAAATGTCTCCACCGCGCCCAATACCGATATCTAATATAGATAACTGCTTATTATTTTGATATATCTTATTACAATATGTATACATAATATTTGATTTAATCCAATTGTGAAACTGTCTCATTGAACCAGCAAGCTTTGATACTTTTTGATAGAAGGCATTTTGTTTAGCTGCAGATATTATCATATCTTTTCCTATTTTTTTTTGTAGTGCCTCTAATTTCTTATCGTAGAAGAATTGATTTTTGTCTGGATTGTTGCCTCTTGATAAATCATTGAAATCTTCCATTAATACGGGATTTTTAATTGAACGCCAAACCTTTAATGCCACCTCCTCAGCATTTCCATACTTGCGCTGATATCGTCGTACAGATTCCGTTTTATCATATCGACTCCTTATTACTCTCCATTTAAATTTTTCGGGTATAAATATATCTTCTCCTTTATCTGAATTATAATATAACTCAACCACAGTATCATCTGTAACTATATTGCCACCCTCATCACGTACCTCTCCATTCTCAGTAAATAAGTATGCCCAATATCCCTCACTTGCCTCATTAAAAAGAACAGGAACCTCATGATTTCCAATCCTTTTCCCAACGTGTAGCTTACATATTTTATATGGCTTATTCCGTACAAAATCATCATTCGAGTTATCATAAACTGTCAGGGGTTTTCCAGTATTCTTATCTTTTTCAAATGTAATGTAAAAATCAATTGAATTTGAGTGAGGAGGTTTCCATTTAAATTCGAAATATTTAGAATCCCTTGGATTCGTCGTGTAGGTCTGCTCAAGTGGCTGAAAAATTAAACCATCGAGAACATATGGACAGTTTATTGATGAATCCTCAGTATATTTCCTCCACATTATTTCTGAAAATTTATATATATCCCATCTACATACACCTGTGGCCCCGATAAAATACTTACATCTAATGAGCGGGAATTGCTTTGCAAATTGCATATCATGATTTAATAAATCCATTGATTTCTTAATTTCTCCCTCATAAAACAGTGCAAGTTCATCCAAGTTGAATTCTCCCTTGGACTTATATTCTCCCCGCGTAAATCCTTTTTGCTTATCAAATATAAATATTTTTTTTATGAGGTCTTCTGCTTCTTTAATTCTATTGAAAAATTTAGATTCATTTCGTAAATCCTTTCCACAATTGATCAACATGTCAAATACCATATAGAGATGCCTGTTTTGCTTTGGTATAAAAATATATTCTCCATCTAAAATTGTAGCATCATATTGATTTGATTCCAGATCAATCCCAGAGTCCTTGACGTTCAGGTTAGTAGAAATATAATAACATCTCCCATTATATATAACCATAAAATAGCGCTCCCCATCAGCTTTGTCAGTGACTGCGTATTTATTTGGTACTGTTTCCGATAAATATTGCAACTCGAATGATATGGGTTGGCGGGCATTTAGAAAAGTAGAATTGTCCGGGGTATTTGAAATATTCTTGTAATATTTTATAACCTCCTCAGCTTTTGTATTTGTTATGATATAGTTTGATTGCTGAATTATCTTATGTAAGATCGATACTTCCTTATAGATTTCAGAAATGTCCAGCGTATTTTTTTTATTTATGCCATATTCAACTTCCAGTTCAAACTCTTGATGGGTATCATTCATGGATTTATAATTTCTAGTAGTTTTTGTGGATGTTATATCTATTCGTACAAAATCATCTACGTTCTTATGTGTAAATAATGAAAATCGCTGCTTTAATCTAAAAGTTATATTTTTTTGAGCAGTATAATCAATTGAATTAATTAATTCAAAATCACTCTTCGTAAATTTTGTTTCTTCTGATAACCTAACTCTCATATTTAAATCATCCAAGTCAATCGTATTGTTTTTTCCTTTTACTTTTTTCATTAATATTATATTCTTATCATCTTTATCAGTAACCATCTGTACAAAAGTTTTAAAAATAACATGAGTTTTCCACAAGTCTACTTTTTTAAGATATGTGTTAATATTGTCGCCTTCCAAAGTAACTCTGTACGTTGTCTCCTTGTCTGGCGTAAAATTAATATCAAGTATCTCGACCGGACCAATCGAGTCAAGTTTAGAGGCTTTCTTACGCATTTGTAAATATTTTAGAAGCTTAATGTATTTTTCCTGTGTGATATATCTACCATCTTTATTTGAAAATATGAACTCAAATTCGCCAGTTGCGTTTGTTTTTTTAAATAGATTATCGATTGAATTATATATATTTTTTTCTATAAGATTAACAATATTACTACCATCTACCATTTATATATATTATTATGTATATATTTCTTTAAATTGGAGATGTTCGGTAAATCAATTTTTATATTCATTTGAACTGATATAAAATTATTTAATTATTATATTCTAAATTATTTATATATGAGTGCACCATTAATTTCTAAATATATGCCGATAACATTGAACATGCAAATCGATATGAAATCTATTTTTGATACAGAGGCAAACGTTAAGCTAACTAATAATATAGATTATCCCAAATGCTCATATGGTTTTCATCACTACATGCATTCCCTTAAAAAAGACAGCGAGGTAATTAAGCAGTTTGAAAATAAAAAAAAAGTTTTTCTCGTGGTTAATAAATTCGAAATAGAAGTTGATAAATACAATAATTCAATAAAAAATGAAGTTGATAAATTTTTAGGTATGACGGGCAATATCATATCGCTTGATTTTTATAAAATATGGGAGATCATGTTCATGTTTGATTTGTTTGATGTAAATAATATTCAAACAGCACATTTTCTCGAGGATGGATCAAATATTCAATCAGTAATGTATTTTAGGGAAAAATTTTATAACACAACAGACAAATATTATCACATAAAATATGATACATTCAAATCAAATAATTTCTTTGAAGAAAATGATAAAAAAATAATAAGGACATCAATTGAAAATATAAAGGATAAAGTTGATTTTATAACTATAGGCTCTGGCATAACATATCAGAATGATAATGAGAATACTATTGAGCAGGAATATCATAATCAATTATTTATGAATATTATCAATATGGTAAGGATACAAAGAAAAGGAGGAGCATCGATTATAAAGATTTTTGAAACGTATACGGATGTTACTGCAAAAATTATATCGATATTAATATCCCTATATGATAAGGTGTTTTTAATGAAACCAATGACTAGCAAGCCAGAACAATCCGAAAAATACATCATATGTAACGGATTTAAATTAAGTGATGTGAGTGGTGTTTTAAAAAAATTGGAGAAAATTAAAGATATTATGATGGAAAATCCGAAATTAAAACTTTGTGACTTGTTTATAGATTATGAAATAGATAAAAGGCTTAAAATAAGATTAATAAAAATAAATCAATTAGTTTCCAACATGGTTTTTAAATCATTAGGAGAAATAGTAAATTTTATAAATAATCAAGATTATTATGGAGACACTTACGAAAATTATAGGGCAGAGCAAATGGAGGCAAATAATTTTTGGGTTGAAACTTTTTTACCAGATCCAAAGAATTTTAAGGAGATTAAAAAAAAAATAATTGAAGCATCAGTTTTAACGAACAAAATAAATGTCGATGATGCCATAAATTTAGAAAAGGTATTATTATAATAATTCTGAAACATAAATACAAAAGTCTGACTCCGATTTATTCTTGCTTGACAATGACTGATCTTTATTTAAATAAATATTGCATAGGTAATAATTGCTTTTATTATCATTTAATATTTTCTTTATATCACCTCTATTCACAGTTTTTGTAATATCATTATAAATATTATACAATATTTCATTTATATATATCAAATTATAGATAAATCTGTTATTCTTAATATATTTTGCATATTTACTGTATTTCTTCATTTCAGTTATTTTTTCATTTTTTAATGGATGAAACAACTTGTAAAATAATTTTAATCTTGCGAGGCTATTAACAAAATCATTACTTATTGTATTTCTACGTTTTAATTCCTTTATTGAGGAATCCAGTGCCATATTTATCGTACCCCCTGTAAAAGAACACCAATCCAGAATGCATTTATCATTATTTGATATCTTAGTGTTATTAAAAATCATATATTTTTTATGATTATATTTGGTAAATATCTTTAATGAACTGTATAAGTCCTCATATAGATATAATAATACAGGATTTGTATTCAACATTAGATAACTATTATACTTTATTATTTTTTTTTTACTATCTATTTCCATTTTATTTATATGCTGTATTTGTTTTTTTAATATTATCATTATCATAAAAACAAATAAAACAAATATTATTATATATTCCATATAAAAATATTAGAGAGATTTAGAAGAATATAAAAAACATAGCATCTAGATTGAATGACCTTTCTTTTTATTCTTTTTCTCTTGTTCCTGTTTTATTCTGTTTTCTTCCGCCACTTTATAAAAATTATCTTTTCCTCCAAATGCTGGATATAAATATTCCTCCGCCCTCTTTTCAACAAATTCATTCTCTGCTGTCTGGAGAGTTTTTTCTCCTGTTTTTATACTATTCAATAAAGTTATCATGTCTATTATCTTCTTTAAGTTATTGTGTCGATTTTCATAGTCAGATAATAGTTTAATCATGGAGCGTGGCAGTTCTGGAAATTGCTCATTTACTAAAAAATTGAACTGACTTTTATTCACATCCTTGATTTCTTTGGTCTCTGGTCTATCAATAAATTCAATGAATTTTAAAATATCATTGGTTAGCTTTTCTAAATCCGGGATTACTTGGTTATTTTGGTTATTTTGGTTATTTTCCATATTTTATATTTAATAATATATTCTTATATGGCATTATTCTGTGTTTTATAATTCTCATCATAAATTTCAACACCTTTGCTAATGACGAGAAATTTATTTTTTCTTATCTGTATGTTAGCATTGGATTGCTTATATTTAGAGGAAATACTTTTAGTTAAATTAAGTTGAAGCAGAATTAATTCAAAATTTTTATAAAAATATAACTTTTGTATTGGTGTTTCTATTAACTCTAATGTCTTTAAGTTGTCAGATAATGGGATCCTTGATATATTCCTACAATTATTCAGGACTAAATGCTCCACCATAAATAAATTATCCAATCCATCGATACCTGTTTCTGATAAATCGACATAAGTACAATTTGGGGGCATTTTTATAAATTTGAGAGGATTCGTATGTATTATAAGCTTTTTTAAACTCGTAAAATTTGAGAAATCATAGCTGTTTAGTTTATTATTGCTTATTTCCAAAATTTCACTATTTCTATTGATCCTTATATCAGATATACAATTATCTGAAATCTTTAATCTTTTCAAATTATGTGTCTCATTTAGACTTACCAGTTTATTATTGCATGCACTCAATTCAATCAATGATTCCGGTATAATCAGAGAGGTTACTTGATTGCTAGCAATATCACATATCTCTAGATTTTTTAACAAGGATAGATCGATTGTTCCACTGAGATTATTATTTGATAGAAATAAATGTCTTACGTTATTATGGATAAATGGTAATGTCCTTAGCCCCGTCATTTCCAAATCCATGTAAGTATAGTCAGTACCTTTTGATTCATTTATTCTATACTCAACTGAATCATGATTTATCTTGACCAAGTGCTTTATGTCATTTTCATCCCAGTTAATTCTATCATAGTCTAGGTTTCTTGAGTCCCTATATTTTAAATCATTTTTATATATAACATATTTTCCCTCCATTATATATAAATTAAGATTTTTTTTTGTTAAGAATTTCTATGCACAATTGTTTTTTGTTTTTTATTTTTCGTATACCAGAAATATAACAAAATATATCAATGTTATTATCTCTTGCTTTTTTTTGTAATTCTATTAGGCTAAGGCTTTCATTAATCTCATCATCTTCGTTATTTTCATTATTTTCGATATTCTCATCCTCTGTGTTTTCTATATCATATCCATTTAATTTGTCCGTATATTCTACCAATTTGTCTGTAAATTCCACTTCCTTTTTATCGATATCTGATTTTTTTTTACTTAGTGCGGATCCAACAGGACTAAACTTTTCCTCAAATACTAGGTTTATATTCTTACTATCGGTTAAAAATGATTTTATATATTCATCTGAATTGAAGTAATATGACTTATTCAACTTATCACAAATTAGATAATATCTATCATTATAATTTAACAAAAAAACAATTTTCTTAAATACTATAAATTCTCCACCAGCATAATAAATCTTATCGTTTTTAATATAAAATATATTAATATGCAATGCATCTGATACATATCTAATAACTTTATCATCAATCGTATCCTTTTCAAAGTTTTTATATATCTGATTCTTATTCCATTTTAATTTTGAATACTTGTGTTGTTTAAAACCATCAATCATAATATCTTTTTTTAGATAATTCATAAGGGATAGATATTGTTTATATTTATTTTCTTCTGGTATATTTTCTAATGAACATAGTACGGAATAGTAAAAAGAAATAGTATTTAAATTAACATCTTTATTAAAAACAATTCCATGTAATGGATTTAGAATTAGAAAATTTCCTATCAAGTCGTTAGAGAACAAGTTTGGAAAGAAAGAAGGATTAATTTTAATTGTGTCGAAATCATTTGACATTAGCTCCTGTAGAGTTTTTTTTTGTACTGGTTTATCTTGAATATTCTTATTATTTTTATCATGTTTTACTTCTATAATCTCTTCATTTGTGAAGTATTTTATATTATTTTTGATATAATCTCTAATCATATCAATCGTTAAGCGTCTCGTCTCCATATTAACTATAATTATTGTAGTCAATATGTTATTAAATGATTTTGATTCAATTTTTTAGAACTATTTCATAACCACCAAAATAAACTACAAATATATGATATTTTTAGTTAAAATATGATTTTTATTGCGTTACTTTTATACTTTTATATTCTAACTTAGATTTTTCTTTATTCTTTGATGATGTTTTTTCCTATTACTTTTTTTATAATTATGCGACTTGATTTGGTTATGTTATTTTTTTAAAATGTTTGAGTATAATATTAATAATGTGTATATAATATATAATGGACATTGAAATAGATTATAAAAAAAATATTTAAAATACAAGTCAAAGTTCAGATTTTTAAAAAGAAAACAAGAATATTTAAAAAGAAAACAAGAATATTTAAAAAGAAAACAAGAATATTTAAAAAAGAAAGAATATATAAATACTATAAAAAAATATTGGAAGGATGGTTGTGAAATATTAAAAGAAAGAGATCTTGAGAAATACTCGGAAGAAAATCTTCAATTATACGTAAAATTATTGTTACAGGGAATACAATTAGAATGTTTTATGATTAATAATTTAACTAAAATTTATGTAAATAATCTGATCAAATTAAACGAAGCATTGCTTAAAAACACAGACAATAACAATAGCTATATGGATTTTTATCATAATATATTCAAAAGCCTAACAGATGAGCGTACACAAGGTTTGATTATATTGAATGGGACATTGCCCATTAGTAAAAACAAAGAATTTTATTATGATATAATTGAAAAAATAACAATTGATAATGCAAATAAGTTGAGCGAATTAAATAAAACATTATCAATTTCTGGAAATGAATATTTTTATAATAAAATAATTGATGAGTTGGTGAATATTGAGGTGGATGCTATACGCAAATTTATTAATATCTTAGAAATTATCATTCCATATGGGCCAGATAAAATCACTTTAAATGAGTTTATCAAACTATTTATAAATAATTTCGATGAACACACAGTTCATGCAATTGATAATACAATTACAGAGTGGTTTAATAATAATGAAAATATTAAAAAAATTAAAAAAAATATGAGGGCCATATACGAAAATAAATGTCATAATAAAATACCCAATAATTTTTTATTGGAAATTTTTAAATCCATAAAGGATAAAAAAAAATTTAAAATATACATCCGTATGGATCACATAGGAAAATGCAAAAACATTCTAATAGAATATAGGGAGGATTATATTAATAGAAAAATAGATGAACGTTCCCTAGCAATGCAACAAGGAGACAGAGAAACTATGGAAATAGAATTTGGAAAAGATTTTAATAGCCAAAGTATATAAATTGATATTTATACATTTTATTATTTAAAAATATCATAACTGCAAAAATTAAGTCGCTAAATTATAAAAAATGTCAAACCTTAGCCTACATTTTTCCATATAAGAATCCTTTCATATTCATATATATAATTATGAATTATGTATATTTATTCATTTTTTTATTTAGAAACATATCATCATCAGAGACATATATATCATCTGTTTTTTGCTCTATTTCCTTATGATATGCTTTCTTTTTAATTATTTTTTTCTCAGAATTTGATAGTTTGATTTTAGGTTCATTCGTATCTAACTCGGATAATGTCCTATCACAAGATTCTGATAATGTGCTCGTAATTATAATCATTTTGTCATTCTGAATTTTATTAAAAAATAAATCCAATTTTTTATAAGTTTCTTGGGTAAGGTTATGAAAAAATAATAAAACTCCTGAGCTTTTTTTTGTTGTAGATATATTAGGATTTTCATCAAATATTATTTTTTTTACTTTTTCTATATGTTTTCTTTCCTTCAGATTCTCTATTTGAGTTAATAGTTTCTTAATGTCTTCGATTCTATACTCACTTGACATTATAATATATATCTATTTTATATTTAATTTATTTACGAAATCTATTGAATTTTTATTATATTCTTATTTAATATATATGAGTAATCAAGATGATGATAAGATGACTACTAATTATAATTATCCTGATGTCAATGATGATGATTTACAATATAAGATTTATAAAAAAAGGGAGTTTTATTATCATAAAATTCCAGAAAGGCCAGATATAAAAACATACAATGATATGAAGGAATATAGGGAAAATATATGCGCTGGTGAAATGGCATTATTTGATTATCAATCATTGTTAGGAAATATAATTAATCCAGATACACCATACAAAGGGATGATTATTTTTCATGGTTTGGGTACGGGAAAGACATGTGCAGGCGTGGCAATTGCGGAAAAATTTAAGCCTCTTGTGCAGAAATATAACACAAAAATAATTGTTTTAGTTCCAGGTCCTCTCATTAAAGAAAGTTGGAAGCATCATATAATTAAATGTACTGGAGAAACATATCTTAAGAAGATTGACCCGGGTCAATATGTCGATCATCAGGAATTGGATAGGCTAAAGAAAAATGCCCTAGCACAAGCTATGCAATATTATAAATTTATGTCATACAAATCATTTCATAAACGTGTTTTGGGGGAACGCATCATTGAAAAAAAGGATGGAAATAAAATAACTTATAGAAAAACAGAAGAGGGTGAATTTGAAAGGGATGTCGCCGTCGACAGAATACATAATCTAAATAATACTATAATAATTGTTGATGAGGCACATAACCTTACTGGAAATGCATATGGTGAGGCATTAACTCATATTATAAAAAATTCAGTCAACTTAAAGATTGTCCTAATGAGTGCTACCCCAATGAAAAATTTAGGTTCGGATATAGTCGATTTATTAAATTTTCTTCGCCCACAAGATCATCCTATTGAGAGGGACAAAATATTTACACGAAGTGATAGGAACTATGAGATACAATTAAAACCTGATGGCTTGGAATACTTTAAGAAAATGGCGAATGGTTATATATCTCATGTCCGTGGGTCCGATCCCCTTGTTTTTGCGAAAAGAATAGACAAGGGTGAAATACCAGAGGGATTACTCTTTACTAAGGTCACGGGATGTACTATGAGTGATTTCCAAAGAAAAGTTTACGAAGCAACAATATTCACAGACAATGAAAATGATGATGCTCTGGACAGAAGAGCTGAGGCAGTATCTAACTTTGTTTTTCCATGCATATCATCTGATAAGAAATCAATTTCAGGATGCTCTGGAAATGATGGTCTTAATTTATTAAAATCACAGTTAAAAACATCTGGAAATCAAATTAATAAATTAATAGCGCGCGATATTCTAAAAATATCTGATACGGATGATCTAATCACATTAACCGCAGATGGGAACACAATTACTGGGAAAATAATGAAGTATGAGAATCTAGAGCATTTTTCAACCAAATTCTATAGAGTATTGAAAAAAATAAATAGATTGACATGTTTTAAAAAAGGAGCCAAGACTGCCTTTATATACTCAAATCTTGTAAGGGTTGGGATAGATATTTTTGAGCAGGTCCTACTACAAAACGGATATCTTGAATTTAAAGAAGAACTATCACTATATCAAATTAATCCAGATACTATTTGTTATTATTGTGGAATTCAATATAAAGATCATAATAAAGATCATAATAAAGATCATAATAAAGATCACAATAAAGATCATAATAAAGATCATAATAAAGATCATAATAAAGATCACAATAAAGATCATAATAAATCCGATAAACATGACAAATCACAGCAAGATTCATCCTCTGATTACAAAAGGAAAGAATGTAAGCAGCATACTTTCTTTCCAGCTACCTATATTACCGTGACTGGAAAGGGAGGTGATGATTCCGCCGATGTTATTCCAGAGGAAAAAAAAAAAAATCTTAGACGAGGTATTTAACAATATTGAAAATAAAGATGGCAAGTTTTTAAAATTAATTTTGGGTTCAAAAGTTATGAATGAAGGTATCTCCTTATATAATACTGCGGAAGTTCATATATTAGATGTATACTTTAATTTTGGAAGGGTTGATCAAGTAATAGGGAGAGCTATCCGATGGTGCTCACATTATAAACAAATGTCAGAACAAAATCCATTCCCACACGTAAATGTTTATAAATATGTTGTTACTGTTAAAAAAGGATTATCTAGTGAGGAAGAGTTATATAGGAAGGCAGAACAAAAATATTTATTGATTAAAAAAATAGAGCGCGCTATGAAAGAAATAGCTATCGATTGTCCACTTAATTTGCAAGCCAATATATTCAAGGAAGAGATAGAAGAATTTAATAAATGTGGTGAAGGGAATAAACCTTGCCCACAGATATGTGATTTTACAAAATGCGATTATAAATGTGATAATATGAAATTAAATAAGGAATATTATGATCCGTCTAGGAGAATATATAAAAAAATAAATAAAAATGATCTGGATACAAATACCTTTTCAACTGGATTTGCACAGGTAGAAATAGAATATTGTAAGAAAAAAATAAAGGAGATGTATATCCTAGGTTTCATGTATACATTAGGAGATATATTAACGTATGTTCGGAGCAGTTACGGGGATGACAGACGAGATTTGTTCGACGATTTCTTTGTATATAAGGCACTTGATAACTTAATTCCTGTTACAGAGAATGATATTAATAGTTATAATGATACCATTATCGATAAAGATAATAGATCAGGATATTTAATTTTTGTTGATAAGTATTATATATTTCAACCATTTGACCAAAATGAAGATGTTCCTATTTACTATAGAACGAGATATATGAAGCCAATTACACAGCCTATAAGCTTGTTCAGTTATCTCAAAAATAATGATATGTATAAAAATTATAAAGATAAGAAATCACTTGATGAATCGGAGGGAGATGATGGAAATAAGACAATCGCTGGTTATGATTTTGATAGTATTATGGATTATTATGATGGGCGTGATGAGTTTAAATATGTCGGTATAATAGAAAAAGATCTAAGTAGAAAGAAAAATAAGGAAACTGGTCTGGAGGAAGATGTATTTAAAATAAGAGAAAAGAGGCAAAAAATACTTGACAAAAAGCGTGGAACAGGCATACCTTCACTAAAGGGAGCAGTTTGCACAACCAAGGAGAAGGAATATATTGAAAAACTAGTGAAGGAGTTAAAACTAAAGACAGAATCTAATACGAGGGATGGCCTATGTAGTTTGGTCAAGGAAAGGATGCTGGAATTAGAAAAATACTCATCTGGAACTAATAGGAAAACTTACATGATGATTCCAGCGGATCATCCAAAATACGAATTTCCATACAATCTCGAAGACAGAGCGGATTATATTAAGAAAAAAATTAAGGAAATAAATCAAAAAATAGAGATTGAAATAAAAAAAATAACAAGAGGAGATAAATTCGATATATCTATAACTGTAAAAAGAAATGATAATAGTAAGTTATATGAGAGGGATATTGATGGAATAATTAAGGAACATAATGGAACGAGTGATAAGAATGGGTGGATCATAAAAATAGATTAATATTATGGTATATTTTAGTATATTATTGGCATATTATAAAAAATTGAATATTAATGAATTACTTTAAGATATTTATTATATATTATATTTATATATAATGAATAATCCATACATAACAACTTATCTTATTACATCAGTTCGTGTTCTTCCACGCGAAATGGATAATAATATACGTAAATATATGAAGGCAAGCATTGAGAAGGAGCATTCAGGGAAATGTTTTGGTGATTTCGGCTATATTGTAAAAATTCATGAAATTGAGATAATAAGTGATGGATTAATTATTCCAGAGGACCCAATGTGCTGTGCTACATATAAGGTTAGATTTTTATGTACACTATGTAGGCCTCTCCAAAATGCAGTGGTAGTCGCTAAAATTGTAGGAATGTCCGAACAGCTCATATTTTTATCCTATGGACCACTCGATATAATAGTGAAAACAATTAATGGAATAAATAAGGATCTATTTATATATAATTCAAATTTATCTATGTGGACATATAAAAAATCCGATGATAAGACGACGCAGAAATTCATAGTATTGAAAAATGATTCATATTTAAAAGTTAAAATTATAAGTAAAAGAATAGTTGATAAAACAACACAAGTTATTTGTATTGGTGCTGTAGAAAATATAGCAACTGATAAGGAAATAGAAAAATCTATTAAGGATATGTATGAGCCAATAAAATATGATAATATAGATGAGTATATTGATTTAGAAAAAAAAATTCAGGAGGCAATTGAGTCTAACCTAGATACAGGTGATGTCGCAACGGATATGAGTGAGAATGACGTATAGATTAATATAGATAGATTTATGTAGATGTCATGATCACCAAAATAAACTACAATTATATGATATTTTTTAGTTAAATTATGATTTTTATCATTTTACTTTATTACTTTTTATATTCTGCGACCTAGATTTTTTCCTTTATTTTTTATGATGTTTTTCCGATTACTTTTTTATAATTCTGTGACTTGATTTGGCGATTATGATGTAGATTAATTTATATAAATTTATTTAAAAATAAAACTTCAATAAATATTATGGAAAAATTAAAAAAAAATATATGTTGTACAAATTGTAATCGATTAAACCATGATTATAAAGAATGCAAAGAGCCAATAACTAGCTGGGGGATAATACTTGTAAATCTATCTCATATAGATAAAAAGGATTTAGAGCATAGTGCTATTAATTTAAAATCAAGATTTTTTACAATATATCCGAGAAATTATAAAGAGCTTGAGGACCTAAGCAATTATATGAATTCCATACGCTTTCTACTTGTACAGCGTAAGCATTCCATTGGGTTCATGGATTTCGTGAGAGGTAAATATAAATTAGATAATATAGACCAAATAAATTCATTGTTTTCCCATATGAATAAGAATGAAATAGAATTAATTAGAAAAAAGACATTCGATGAATTATGGCATGAGATATGGAATAATGATCAACAGCGTATAAATAATTTAAAAAGAGAATATAGTCACGCAAAGACACAGTTTGATAAACTAAGGGATCACGAAGATACTGAATTAAATCTTGATTTTTATGTAAATAATGTAACTCCACTATACTCCTTTAATGAATGGGGATTTCCGAAAGGACGTCGTGATAAAAATGAGTCAACGATCGAATGTGCATTGAGGGAATTTTCCGAAGAAACTGAAATTGGGATAGATAAAATTAAAATAATAGAAAATATTGAGCCTATCGAGGAAAATTTAGTCGGGACGAATGGTGTACCATACAGGCATATATATTATGTAGCTGAGGTACAAGATGATATACTGCCGAGTATTTTAAATAATAATGAAACCGGAGGCATCGGGTATTTTAATTTCAACGAAACTGGTGAATTAATACGTGATTATCACATAGAAAAAAAAAATGTACTTCGCATTTTACATATGTACTATCTTGAACTGCTGCTTAAGAGCTGAATTTATTAATATATTTCTATAATATATAGTACTACGGATGGAACAAGAAATATATACTAGGCTATTTAATAAAATAAAAAATCATGAATTTGATAATTTTAAGGAGATATTATTGGAAAGTAATGAGATAGATGTGAATACTAGGGATGAGCAAAATGAATACCTTATGACTTATGCAGTGTTATATAATAATCTTGAGATTATAAAATTATTGTATGAAATGGGAGCAAGAATTGATATTATTGATAACGAGGAACGTTCAATATTATATCTATGTATTAAATATGGATATGATAAAATAATTAGTTTTTTTATAGAGAAAAATAATGAAAATATTGGAATAAACATACTGGATATTAAAGATAAATTACATAAAATACCTCTGCATTATGCAATTCAAAAAAAGAATATCAATATAATAAAATTATTATTGGATTCTGGGTCAAATCCTAGCACTTCTGAACATAATGGCTACAATTCATTGCATTTAGCAGTATTTACACACAACCTAGAAATTTGTAATCTGATAATAAAATATATAGGTAATGTCAATGCCAGGTGCAGCACTGGAGAGACTGCCCTACACTTGTCAACTAACCTGAGACTATACGAGATTTCAAAGTTGTTAATCGATAATGGTATAAACGTAAATTTAGCAGATACTGTTCATGAATTTACAGCATTGCATTATATTTGTACTACAAACCAGATTGAATTACTAAAATATGTATTGTCAAAAGGTAAGCCTAACATAAATAGTCAGGATATTTTTGGAAATACGTGCCTACACTATTCCATAATAGAACAAAACTATTCCATAATAAATGAATTGATGAAGTATGAGGGTATAAATTTCAATCTATGGAATATTGATGGAAGAATACCACTGCACCATATTTTGGAAAACTATGATGATAGGTATGAGCAGTTCCTTGATATAATAATACAAAAAAGTAATGTATCTATAAAAGATAATGATGGTAATAGCCCATTGTTTTATTTAATTAGCCTGGATTTATGGAAGAAATATAAAAATATATTGGAACATAAAAAAATTGATGTATATGCAAAAAATAAAAAATCAGTTATGTTATTGGACATTATAAAAGAAAAGGACAGGGATGAATTTTTAAATATGGTTACTTCTAGCTATTATAATAGATTAAAGTTAAAGCCAGGCCTTTGGACGAATGAGTGGGAAAATGTCTGCAGCAAAGATGTTCTATCAGATAATATCGACAATAATAAAGTATTTAAAAAAAACATAAATAATAGTAAGGAATTAGAGGATTCATGTAAGGCAACTATAAGAAAAACTATTTTAAAAAATTTAGAAAAAATCAAATCTGGAGAGAAGGATTGTAAATTAACATCATATCCACAAACAAAAAATAAGGTATGCATTTATGTTGAGGAGGGTGAGAATATCCCGGTGTGTACATTTACTGGAAACACACTCGATGTATTATTAGGACTCGTATATTTATTAAATAAATATAGGGATGTATGCTCAACATTGTCCACTGATTTTACAGAAAATAAAAGTATTTATGATTTCTATAAATCTAGTGGAATTCTTATGACTAATCGCACGGATTTTCTAAACTTCGAAATAGTTTGGGCAGGCAATAAGTTATATCTTGTTGATAACTTTTATGAAAAAATAAAAAAATGTATTAAAAATAGCAAATTTATTATAATTCCTTTGGGAATAGAAATGAAAGAGGGATCTCATGCAAATTATATCATATATGATGTCGAAAAAAAAATAATGGAAAGATTTGAACCACATGGTGCTACAACTCCTCCAGGACTTAATTATAATCCGGATTTACTTGATAGTGTTCTAATTACAAGATTTAAAGATATCGATGATGACATAACATATATTAAGCCAAAGGATTTTCTTCCAAAGATTAGCTTCCAACTATTGGATATACTTGAAACTAAAAAAAAGAAAATAGGTGATCCAGGGGGATTTTGCGCACTTTGGGCGATATGGTATGTTGATATGAGGCTTACTTACCGAGATATTCCATCGGATGTATTAGTAAAAAAATTAATAAAGAGCATAAAAACAAATAATGTATCTGTGAAAAATATGATTCGCAATTACTCAGTAAATATAATAAAATTACGTGATGACATTTTAAATTCAGCATCAATTGATATAAATGACTGGGTAAATGATGAGTATGATGATGAAAAAGTACAATTAGTAATTGATAAGATAAGGCAGATAATCGCAGGTATTAAATGAAATTATCAACATTATCAACATTAACAACATTATCATCTACATCAACACTTTCGACAACAGCATTATCAACTACATCAACAACAACATTATCAACATTATCAACATTATCATCTACATCAACAACAACATTATCAACAGCATTATCAACAGCATTATCAACAGCATTATCAACAGCATTATCAACAGCATTATCAACAGCATTATCAACATTATCATCTACATCAACAACAACATTATCAACAGCATTATCAACATTAT
>SXGU01490372.1_pt1 | contig 47011 bp, 41 predicted proteins | sample 3174531 | NCBI WGS metagenome assembly SXGU01 (sample SAMN11356863, study PRJNA531348) | freshwater metagenome | isolation source: freshwater sample F1-140 | place: China: Fuxian Lake, Yuxi | collected 2017-12-25 | reverse complement strand
CAGCGGGTGGCGCTGGCGCGGGCGCTGGTGATCCGGCCGCGTTGTCTGTTGCTCGACGAACCGCTTTCGAACCTGGACGCCAGGTTGCGGCTCGAGATGCGCGCGGAGATCCGGCGGGTGTGCAAGGAGTACCGGTTGACGACGGTCTATGTGACCCACGATCAGAAGGAGGCGCTCTCGGTCTCCGACCGGATGGCGATTCTCGATGGCGGGCGAATTCTGCAGGTGGGATCGCCCCGCGAGGTCTATCGCCGGCCGGAGAGCAGGGTGGTGGCCGGTTTCATCGGTGAGGCGGATTTCATCCCCGGCACGATCATCGGGGTGGAGGGTGGCCGCGTGGTCGTCGACACGGGGATTGGCCGGATGGAAGGCGTTTGGGGCAATGCCGGGGCGCCCGCCGCGCCGGGGGCGGCAGTGACGCTCTGCGTGCGACCAGAGTGCTGGGTGCTGAGCCACGAGGTGCCCGCGCGGAATTTTGTCCGCGGCCGGATTGGCGAGGCCATTTACCTCGGGGAACTGGCGCAGTACGAATTCATCGCCGGGGATCAACCGCTCAAGATCCTCGAACTGAATCCGCGATTCATCGAGCAATCGTCGCGGGGGCAGGTTTTTGCCAGTGCGGCGCCGGAGGATGTCGTGGTGCTGACCGGGTGAAACGCGCGCTCATCATCCTCACGTTGGTGGCCATCGTGGCGTTGCCGTTCGCATTGCGGCCGCGGCGCGGCGGGGTGGCGCGGGTGGATGACAAGGTCGTGATCATCACGCCGCACAACGAGGCGATCCGGTACGAATATGCCCGCGGATTTGGCCAGTGGTATCGCGCCAAGACCGGCCGGACCGTGGCGATCGACTGGAGAGTCGTCGGCGGCACCAGCGAGATCGCGCGATTTCTCGAAGGTGAGTACGTGGCGGCGTTTGAGCACCACTGGGTCCGCACCCTGGGCAGGCCGTGGAGCAGCGAGCTGCAAACGGGATTTCAGAACGGCCGGCTGTCCGCCGATGCTCCGGCGCTGGTGCAGGCGGCGCGGGCGGCGTTTCTTGCGTCGGAGGTCGGCTGCGGGATCGATGTTTTTTTTGGCGGCGGCACCTACGATTTTGATCGGCAGGCCCTGGCCGGCCGGCTGATCGACGCGGGCCTTCGCACGTTGCAACCGACGTGGTTTGCCGAGGACGTGATTCCGCAGAGCTTTGGCGGCGAAACTTATTGGCGGCGGGACGGATTGTGGATCGGCACGGTCATGAGTTCCTATGGCATCATTTTCAACCGGGACTCGCTGGCGCGCTTGGGGATCGATCGCGCGCCGGTGCAATGGGAGGACCTGGCCGATCCGCGATTGAGGGGAGAGGTAGCGCTGGCCGATCCGACGAAGAGCGGGTCGGTGGCGAAGGCGTTTGAGAACATGATCCAGCAGCAGATGCAGCGGAGGCTCGTCGAGTTGCAGCGCGAAAATCCGGCTGGCGATGCCGCGGTGATCGAAGCCCGGGCGGTGCGGGCAGGCTGGGTCGCGGGCTTGCGGTTGGTGCAGCGGATCGGCGCCAATGCCCGCTATTTCACCGATGCCTCGCAAAAACCGCCGATCGATGTGGCGGCGGGAAATTGTGCGATGGGGTTGTGCATCGATTTTTACGGCCGGCAGCAGCAGGAGGCGGTGCGCCGCCGCGGGCGGTCGGAGCGGGTCGGTTATGTTTCGCCGGCGGGCGGATCGGTGATGTCGGTCGATCCGATCGGGCTGATGCGCGGAACGAAGAATCGGGCGGTGGCGGTGGCCTTCATCGAATACAGTCTTTCGCTCGAGGGCCAGAAGCTGTGGAACTTCAAACCGGGTACGCCGGGCGGACCGGAGCGCTTTGCGTTGCGGCGCCTGCCGGTGCGCCGGGATGCGTATGCGCGGCCCGACTGGAAGGCGTTCCTCACCGATCCGGACGACGCGCCGTATGCCCAGGTCGATCCCCTCGTGTACCGGGAGGCCTGGACGGGCCGGATTTTCCGCGAGATGGCCTTGGTGATCCGCGTGATCTGCCAGGACACGCATGGCGAATTGACGCGCGCCTGGCGGGCGCTCCACGCCGCGCCGGAGCCGGCTCGATCGCAGGCGCTGGCAGTGCTGCAAGACGTGTCGGCGGTCGATTACGATCGGATCGTAAGCGACCTCAGGGCGCGATTCACCTCCCGGAACAAAGTCGAAGAGGTGCGGCTGGCGCGGGAATTGGCGGAGACCTTTCGGGCGAACTACGCCCGGGCGGAAGCGATCGCGCGGGGTGGGGGGCAGTGAGGTAGCGCCCCTCGAACGATCAGCCGGCTGGGGTCCGCGTTGACTTGGGCCGCGTGGCGGGCCGGGGCCCGGCCCGCCACGCGAAAAATCAAATGTAACGTAATACGTTACATGTTCGCCGGGGGGCAGGCCGGAGGGTGGTGGCACCCGGCGGCGTATCGCTACCGACGATATACGCCGGGATCGCGTTTTTCCAGGTGGCGGCCGGGATGGGCGACGGGTGCGAAGCCGAACTGGGCGTAGAGGCCGTGGGCGTCCTGTGTCACGAGGTGTTGGCGGCGGAGGTTCTGCAGGCTGGGATGCGTGGTCAGAGCGCGCAGCGCGGTTTTAGCGAGACCGCGGCCACGATGGGCCTCCAGCACGTAGACGTCGCAGAGGTAGGCAAACGTGGCGTAGTCCGAAACGACGCGGGCCAGCCCAATCTGTTCACCGCCGCCGGTGTAGATGCCCAGGCAGAGCGAATGCGCGAGGGCGCGCGCCACCACGTCGCGCGGGATGCCCTCGGCCCAGTAACTGCGCGTGAGAAACGCGTGGATGGCATCGACATCGAGGCGCGCGGGATCATCGGAGACCAAATACCCGGCGTGAGAGAGTTCGTGCGGCATGGGGGAGAGACGGGAACCGCTGCGGGTGTGCGGCGACGGGCCTTACGCGGCCACTGGCTCCCCAAAAAAACGCCCCGCGAACTTGTCACGTATTACGTGACAAGACCGATGAGGAGGTGGGCGGGAAACCTTGGGTAAAACGGTCATCGTAATCCTACAGGGCGGCGAACGCGGCGGCGAACGCGGGCTTGTCGGGGGCGCGGAAGAACGAGGTTCCGGCGACAAAGGTATCCGCGCCGGCAGTGCGGCATTCGCGGGCTGTGACAAGGTCGATGCCGCCGTCAACCTCGAGGCGAAAGTTGAGGCTGCGCTCGCGTCGCCACGTGTCGATTATCCGCAGTTTCTCCAGCATGTCGCGCCGGAAGGGCTGGCCGCCGAAACCCGGCTGCACGGTCATCACGAGCACGAGATCGACCTGCGGCAGGAGGTGTTCGATTGCGGCGGCGGGGGTGCCGGGGTTCAGCACGATGCCGTTCTGGCAGCCCAAGGCGCGAATTCGCGCGAGGGTGGCGGCATGATCGTAATCGGGCTCGATATGGACGCTGATCAAATTGGATCCGGCCTTGGCGAAGGCTTCGACGTAGCGGTGGGGCTCGGCGAGCATCAGGTGCGTGTCAAAAAACAGGGTTGATCCGGCCCGGCGCAAGGCCGCGAGCGTTTCGGGCCCGAAGGTGAGATTGGGCACGAAACGCGCGTCCATCAGGTCGAGATGCAGCCAGGAGATTCCGAGGCTGGAAACGGCGTGGGCGCTCGCGGCGAGGTTGGCGTGATCTCCCGCGAGGAGCGAAGGAGCGAGGAGGGCGGCGTGCATCGAAGCCGAGAGGGAGAAGGCAGGCGGCGGGCCGGGGCAAGAAAGAATCCGGCTACCAGGCGTCGAGCGCGGCCTGTAGCACGCGGGCGGAAAGCGCCTCCGCCAGCAAGGGGAGGGCCTGATACTCCGACTGCAACTGGCCACTGTCGGTGAACACCTCGCGCGTGGCGTTGATCAGGCGTTTTTCCCAGAGAGCCTTGCCGGTGCGGTTGTCGCGGAGCGTGCAGGTGGTGCCGAGAGTGACGTTGAACTTGCGCGCCAGTCCGGTGTCACCTTCGCGCACGGTGGCAATCTCACGCCGATAGTCAGAGATTACGACGGTCAGTGTGGCGTCGGCACCCGCGGCGGAATTCACCAAGGTGATCCGCGCGTCGCGAAGAAAAGCCTCCCGCAGCCGGGTGGATAAGATGGGCTGCGACTGAGGAAGCAGGGTTTGATTGGCAACGGGCTCAAGGTGCAGCGTGCGGAAGGCGGGAGCCGAGCCGGTGCCTAACTGGTAGTGGGCGCAGCCGCCGGAGAAGAGCAGGACTGCGGCGGGTGCAACCGCCGCGATCAGGAGGCGCGACAGGTGCAGCGGCCGGGCGAGCCGAAAGATTTCGCACCGCGGCAACCGGCACCGAAGGATTCCGGAAATCGTGAAATCGGTCATCGGTCATCAAGAATCTGTCATTGGGAAGACCGGAAACGGTTCTCGCTTTCAAGCTGCCCGATGCCAGCTGCCCGATTGTCAAACTGTCGCATCGCTCGGGACAAGATTCCCAAGATTGTCGCGAACAAGTACGAGGTTGGGGAAGCTTGGCGCAGTTGGAATTGTCACGCGGGAGGGAAATCCCCCGTCGGCCTTAGAAGAAGAAAAACCGCTTCTTCTTGGGCGGTTCGGCACCCGCTTTGGAGGCCGGGGCGGGCTGGCCTGCGGCCTTGGCCTCGACTTCGACGAGGCGGGCTTTGGCGCGGTTGGCGATGGTCGATTCCGGATAGGCGGTGATGGCCTCGTTGTAGAAGACCCGGGCCGCCTTGAAATTCGAACGCTTGTAGAAATAAAAGTCGGCCATCCGAACCTTGCTCTCGGCCAGCATCGTTTTCATGCCGTCGAGTCCCTTTTCCGCAGCGGCGACGTTGGAATCGCTCGGGAAGAGGAGCATGAAGTCGGTGAAGTAGGTGATGGACTCCTTGGTGGCGCCCTGGTCGTAGTACGGACCGTCGACGAGCGACGCGTGGGTTTGGGCGAGCTTCAGGTAGGCGTCGGGGGCGAGCAGACTCTGCCCGTAGTTGTTGATCATGCGATCGAGGGCATCGACGGCGTTCTCGACGTTGCCGAGTTTTTGATGACCGCGCGCGATGTTCATCAACGAGAGGGGCGCGTAGTCGCTGTAGGGTGCGTTGGCCAGAATCGTCTCGAAGAACTCCAGCGCCTTGTCGCGCTGCTTGAAGCCGGGGAGCAGGCCCCACACCATGCGGCCGCGCGCGCCGTCCAGCAGGGCGCTGGCGATGCGGTATTGTTCGCCGATGATTTCGTTGAACCGGCGGGTGTTCGGGTAACGGCTGAGCACCTGCTGGAAATCCTCGAAGGCCTTCGTGAAGTTTTTTCCGGCGATCCGCAGCCGCGCCGAGCGATACAACGCCTCGGGGGCGTAGATGGCGTTGGGGTACTTCTTGGCAACTGACTGATAGCTGCTGATGGCACTGCGGTGGCTGCCCGCTTCCTCGGCCGCACGGGCCTTGTTCATCACGTCGAGCGCTTTGCGGCCCTCGGCCCCGGCCAGGCCGGCCAGAGCGCCGCCTTCGACCCGCCAGCCCGTCTCCCTGGTCCAAACCAGATCCGCGCGGGCGGCAGACGACCAGAGGCCCAGCAGGCTGGACACAAGGCAAAGTATGGCAGGAAGCCGGGCAAGAGTGGGACGCATCGAAAGAAAAGAGTTCACCAGCGAATCAACGCGCTTCCGTAGGTCAAGCCCGCCCCAAACGCCACGAGCAGGACGATGTCCCCCGGCTTGATCCGACCGCCGCGCCGGGCTTCGTCGAGTGCAATCGGAATCGAAGCGGCGGAGGTGTTGCCGTAGCGGTCGACGTTGACAAAGAAGCGATCCATGGGGAGTTCAAGATACTGGGAAATGGCTTCGATGATCCGGAGATTGGCCTGATGGGGAATCACGAGGGAAATCTGATCCGCACGCACCCCATGTTGTTCCAAAATATCGCGCGCCGCCTCGTCCATGCCGCGGACCGCCAGCTTGAAGACTTCCTTGCCCTTCATCCGGATGCAGTGGTCGCGGGCTGCGATCGATTCAGCCGTCGAGGGGGACCGACTGCCGCCACGCGGGATGCAGAGCGCCTCGGTACTGTCGCCATAGCAACCGAGCCGGGTGCCAATGAGACCGCGATCTGGTTCGGCAGACGTGCCGAGGACGACCGCGCCACCGCCATCGCCAAACAGCACACAGGTGGTGCGATCCTGCCAGTCGATCACGGTGGAGAGCTTCTCCACGCCGATGACGAGCGCCTTGCGATATCGCCCGGAGCCGAGCATCGCCGCCGCTGTGTCGAGCGCATAGACAAAGCCGGAGCAGGCCGCGTTGAGATCGAAACAGGCGGTGGTGGAGGGGATTCCGAGCTTCTGCTGGACGAAACAGGCGCAGGCCGGCATCGGCATGTCGGGTGTGATCGTCGCGACAATGAGAAGATCGATCTCGGCGGGTTTCAGGCCGGCGTCGTCCAGTGCGCGTTGCGCCGCCTTGACGCCCATGTCCGACGCAGCCTCTTCGGGTGCGGCGATGCGCCGTTCGCGGATGCCGGTGCGCGAGCGTATCCACTCGTCGGATGTTTCGACCATGTGCGCGAGATCTTCGTTGGTCAGAACGCGCTCGGGGGCATAGGAACCGGTGCCGAGGATAATAGCGGAGAGGGAAGGCATCAAGAAGGTGGGAGCCGGTCGGCAGTAATCAGTGACCGGTAATCAGTGGAAAAATGCGGATGGGAGTCACTGCTGGTTGGGAAGCGATGGCAGGTGACGGAGGGCTGGGCGGGGATGACTGATGACTAATGCCTGATTACAAATCGCTTTTTACCGGCAGCCGCCCGCGTCACGTGAAGACGGGCTGGGCCAGCAGTTCGTTGGCGCGGGCCACGTCGTCCCCGGCGTGTTGGTTCATGTCGGCCTTGACCACTTCATGGGCGCCGGCAATCGCGCTTTTGATGGCCCGGCGGTTGGAGGAACCGTGGGCCTTCAGAATGTGACCGTTGAGGCCGAGCAACGGCGCACCGCCATAACGTTCGGGGTTCATGCGTTCCTTGAGCGCGTTGAAGGCCCCCTTGGACAACAGCGCGCCGGTGGCCCGCATGGCGTTCGCCTGCAGCTCCTCTTTGAGCATGGTCGAGAAGAATTTCACGAGCGACTCCCAGCTCTTGAGCATGATGTTCCCGACAAAACCGTCGCACACGACGACGTCGACATGTTGAGCGAACACATGGAAACCCTCGATCGGGCCCGAGTAGTTGATCAGGGGTCCCAGGCGCCGGAGGAGGTCGTTCGTCTCGGTGATGAGGGAATTTCCCTTACCCTCCTCGGTTCCGATGTTCATGAGGCCCACGCGGGGCTGCGCGACACCGAGCATCACCCGGCAATAGTGACTCCCGAGAATCGCATTGTGGACGAGATGTTCGGCGTTGGCTTCGGGGTTCGCCCCGGCGTCGATGAGCACGAAATGGCCGCCTTGGCGCGGGCAGATGGCGGCCAGGGCCGGCCGGGCCACGCCCTCCATCATGCGCAGTTTGAGGGTACCGCCGGCCATGAGGGCACCGGTGTTGCCGCAACTGACGACGACGCCGGCCTCACGGGCCTTGACCAGCTCGATGGCGCGGACCATCGACGAGTCCTTTTTGCGCTTGAGCGCATGCAGCGGCTTGTCGTCCATCGTGATGACCTCACTGGCGTGATGGATCGAGAGCCGTGGGCTCCGGCTCAAGCCGGCCTCTCGCAACAGCGGCCCAAGGATGTTTTCGTCTCCGACCAAGGTGATCGGATAGAGCGAAGCGTATTGATGGAGCGCGAGTTTGACGGCGGCGACGACCTCGGAGGGCCCCAAGTCGCCCCCCATGGCGTCAACTGCGATACGGCTGCTAGCGCCGGTAGTGGTGACCATCGCTGGGATGGCGGAGGAAGTTCCAACGGTGGCGCAAGCGCTAGGCTTACACCTCGACGTTCAACACCTGGCGGCCCCGGTACATGCCGTTCTTCGGATTCACGCGGTGGGGGCGAAACGCGCTGCCGTCGGTCGGGTCCTTCGCGAACTCTGGTGCGATGAAAGCGTTGGCGGCGCGGCGGTTCGCACTGCGGCGTTTGGACTGCTTGCGTTTCGGATTGGCCATGGGAGTGAGTTAATTGAGGTGCGCGCGGTTCGTGGAACAGCGCCTGCGGTTTTGGTAAAGGGTCGGAGTAAACGGCGGCTTCCGGACGCGTCAAGCGTCATAATTGCCGCAGGTTTTCAGAGGTAAAACACCGCGTACAGAGCCGCTGCGACCGCGAGACGATACCAGGCGAAAACCGCGAGACCATGCCGGGTAAGCCAATGCACCAGAAATCGAACGCAAATTGCGGCGGTCACGGCCGCGACGATCGCCCCGAGGATGACCTGACTCCAGCCAAACACCTGAATCATGGCGGCTCCACTGCGGGTGCCCTTGTAGACCGAGGCCGCGGTCAGAGTGACGAACCCGAGCAGAAAGCTGAACTCCGCCGAGCGGCGGGGATCCAGACCGACGAAATAGCCGCCGACGATGGTCATCATGGAGCGGCTGGTGCCGGGCCACATCGCGACGCATTGCATCGCTCCGATGATCGCGGCCCGGGCCGGCGTGAGATCCGGGAGCGCAGTCGCGGCCGGGAAGGCCGCGCGACGACGAAACCACCATTCGGCATAGAACATCAGAAACGCACCGGCGACCTGTGCGATGATCACGGCGCCGACGGAAAACAGGTGCTGGTCGATCCACTGGTGGGCGAGAAATCCGATGCCGGCGGCGGGCACGAAGGCGATCAGGACGTTGACCAACAGCTTCCGGCCCGCGGGATCGCGGCCGAGCAGTCCCATGAGCATCGAGACCAGCTGTGACCAATAGAGGAGGGCGACGGCGGCGATCGCGCCGGCCTGGATCACGACGGTGTACGTATCGGCGGCGAGCTTGACGGTGAGAGGCTCGCCCGAAGGGTGCTTGGTTGACGGCCTCTTGTGCCAGAGCGGTTGACCGTCGGAACCGACGAGGGGTTGCTCCGAGTCGAGCCCAAGCAGGCGGGTAGCGATGATCAGGTGCCCGGTCGACGAAACCGGCAAGAACTCCGTCACACCTTCCACCGCGCCCAGGAGGATGGCGTCGACGACGCTCAGCTCGGCCGCAGCCGCGGTCGCCGCGCGCGGGGTCGCAGCGGGGCGGGGCGCGGGGCTGGTTGCCGCGGGAGCGGGTTGCACGAGTGAAAGCGCAGTCAGCAGGGCGAGGACAGTATGACGCACGTCCGGTTGTTTTCAGTTTTGGCGGGAAGGCGCAAATTTATTTGCGGTGGGCGTGGTGAGGGGCTGACTCCAGTGTGCATGTCATCACTCGCCGAACTCACCGTTCTGGTTTCCACCGGCCGCGAGCTCGCACCCGGCGACGTGGAATTGGCGGCGGCGGCGCTGGCGGGAACCGCCGAGACGGACGAGGTGAAGGGGGAATTTCTCGGCGCGCTGGCGCGTCGGGGCGAGACGGCCGCGGAGATCGCGGCGTTTGCGGCGGCGTTTCGGGCGCGAGCGATCAACCCCGGGGTGGAGGGGTGGGCATCCCGCGCGATCGATATCGTGGGCACCGGTGGCGACCATGCGGGTGGCTTCAACATTTCCAGCATCGTGGTGCTCATTTTGGCCAGCGCTGGCGTGACGGTGATGAAACACGGCAACCGCGGCATCACCTCAAAGTGTGGCAGCGCGGACCTGCTGGCCGGGCTGGGCGTAAACTTGGAGGCGCCGCCGGAAATGTTGCGCCGCGCGCTGGACGAACTCGGCTTCGTGTTCTTCTTTGCGCCGGCGTTTCATCCCACGTTCAAGCACATCGCGCCGGTGCGAAAGGCGCTCGCGGCCCGGGGGCAGCGGACGGTGTTCAACATCCTCGGGCCCCTGATCAATCCGGGCCGGCCGGCTCATGTGCTGCTCGGCACGTTTTCCGCAGCGTCAGTGCCCAGGCTGGCCGACGCGTTCGAGGTGCTCGGGGCCCGGGCCGGCGTGGCCGCCCACGGGGTCATCGACGGTGAGCGCGGGATCGACGAACTCACCACGGCCACGGCGAACCGCGTGCGTGGATTCGGAGCGCGGAGGGAGATCGACGGCGAATGGCTGGCGGGTGATTTCGGGCTGGAGCGTGCATCCTTCGCCGATCTCGCCGGCGGCGATCTCACCACGAATCTTGCCCTGGTCGAGGCGCTGGTCGCAGGACGCGCCCCGCGCGGGCTGGTTGACACCATCGTGCTCAACGCCGCGGTGGCGATGTGGATTGTCGGCCTGGTGCCCGAGGTCCGCGAGGGCCTCGCCCCGGCGCGGGAGCTGCTCCTCGGTGGAGCAGTGCAGGCGAAGATTGGGGCGACGCGGGAATTCTATCGATCATGAACCGAAAATATTTTGGCACCGATGGCGTGCGCGGAGTGTACGGCGGGCCGGTCATCAATGAGGAATTCACGGCCCGGCTCGGGTTCGCGGCGGTGACGTGGCTTCGTGGGGCCGGAGAACGGCGGCATGACTTGGTCGGGGCCAAAGCAGGCACCGATGAGCACCGGCGGGCGTCAGGAGTAGGCCGAGTGCTGATCGGCCGGGATACCCGGGCCTCCGGCGCGGCGCTGGAAGCAGCCATGGCGCGGGGTCTGCGGGCCGCGGGCGCGACCCCGGTTTCGCTCGGCGTGCTTCCGACCCCCGCGGTGGCACTGGCGGTGAAGTCGACGGGCGCAAGGCTTGGCGTGGTCATCACCGCGTCGCACAACCCGGCCGCCGACAACGGCATCAAGTTTTTCGGTTCACGCGGAGTAAAATTGACCGATCGGGACGAGCTGGCAATCGAAGGCTATCTGGGCGCACCGGTGTCGGCTCCGGTGCTGCCGCTGGAGAATCTGCCCCGCGCGACGGCGGACTACATCGCGCGGGCCGGCGCGTTGCTGCCGCCGCAGTCGCTCACCGGCTGGCGCATCGTGGTTGATACGGCCAACGGAGCGACGTGCACCACGACCCCGGCCGTGTTGAGGGGGTTTGGCGCCGAAGTCATCGGCATCGGCGAGGCGCCTGATGGGCACAACATCAACGCCGGCGTGGGCAGCGAGCATCCGGAATCACTTGCCGCGCGCGTGCGGGCGGAAGGCGCGAGACTGGGCATCGCGCACGATGGCGATGGCGACCGCTGCATCCTCTGTGATGAACGCGGAGGGGTGCTCGACGGCGACGAAATCCTGACGCTGTTGGCAACGCATGCGCTGGCGAAGGGGCGTCTGGCAAGAAACACGCTGGTGATCACCCAGCAGAGCAATCTCGGCGTCGACGCGGCGATTACGGCAGCCGGCGGCCGGGTGGTGCGATCGCCGGTCGGCGATCGTTATGTGGTCGAGCGGATGCTCGCGGAAGGAGCCAATCTGGGCGGAGAGTCGTCGGGGCACATCATTTGTACGGATGCTTCGACGACCGGCGACGGCCTGGTCGCCGCACTGAAGATTCTCGAAGTGATGCTGGCGTCCGGCCAGCCCCTGTCCCAGTTGCGCCTGGTCCTGCGGAAGTTTCCGCAGCAATGCGCGGCGTTGCGGGTCGCGGAGAAGAGGCCGCTGGAGTCGCTTCGCGAATTGGCGGCGGCGATCCGGGCGATCGAAGGCGAGTTGGGCGCGGGCGGGCGGGTGCTGGTGCGTTACTCGGGCACGGAGGCCAAGCTCCGACTGCTGGTGGAAGGGCCGACGGACGCGATCGTGGGTGCCGCGATCGCCCGGCTGCAAGGGGCGCTCGCGCGCGACGGGATGCTGGTGTAGCCGTCGCCGAACGGGCCGCCGGCCAGAAGACCTTTCCCCCTTTGATTGCGGTGTCGGCCGCGTTGCGAAAAATCCGGGCCTGATTGCCGACCAAAGGATGAGGATGCGCGCGCGTCGACTTCGGTCCGACTCGCTGCTGCTTGACCCGCACGCCGCCCGGAAAAAATCCGACCGGCTGCGATCTGGCGTTGACCGCGTGGGGCGCGCCGATTTCGTTTCAGGTCATATGCCCGAAGTCTCCGTTGCCTCATTGGACCCCCGCCACCAGAAGTTGATCGAGAATGCGCGGATCGCACTCGAACGGGGAAATCTGGAATATGTCCACGAGGTCACCACGCAGGTGTTGAAGGCGCAACCCGGCTGCCTGCCCGTGCGCCGGCTGCAGCGCGTGGCCCAGCTGCGCGCGAATCGGGGGAAGACCACGGGATTCATGGGCAAAGCCATCAGCGGATTGTCGAACGCGCCGTTCATGTTTGGTGGCGGCAAGAAAGAACCGTCGAAACTGCTGGAGACGGCGGAAACGATGCTCGCGAAGGATCCGAACAATGTGCCGGCCCTGAAGATGCTCGCGGAGGCGGCCGGCGGATTCGGCCTGCCCGAGACCGTCGCGTTTGCCCTCGAGGCGGTGCGTGAACTTGAGCCGGAAAATCGCGGCAATCTGCTCGCCCTCGGGGAAGCCTGGCTGGCGGCGGGCAAACCCACCGAGGCGCTCAAGGTCGCCGACGAGATTCTCCGGGACAAACCCACGGACGCGGATGCGCAGACCCTGATGCGCAAGGCCTCGGTCGCGCAGACGGTCGTGAAGCACAGCTGGGATGACCAGGCCAGCTATCGCGGGAAAATGCGCGACGAGTCGCAGGCGGTCTCGCTCGAGCAGGCGGCCAAGGTCGTGTCCGGCGAGTCGATGACGCATCGCCTGCTCGAAGAGGCGCTCGGGATGGTCGCCAAGGAGCCGAACAATCTCAACCACTACCGCGGGGTCTCGCAGGCGTACAAGCAACTCGACAACCTCGACGAGGCGCTGGTCTGGGTGCGCAAGGCCCGGGAACTGCCGGTCGGCAAGACGGATGCCGCGTTGGAAAAGCAGGAAACCGAACTCGCGACCGCGGTGATCGCAAGGCACACAAAGCAGGCCGAGGCCGCGCTGGCCGCCGCGCCCGGGGATGCCGCCGCGCAGGCGAAACTCGCCGCCGCCAAAAAGGAGCTCGCCGAGTTCAAGCTCACCGAATCCCGGCGCTACGTGGAGCGTTATCCCAACGATCATCCGGCGCGCTACACCCTCGGCACCCTGCTGCTCGAAACGGGCCAGACCGATGCCGCGATCGCGCAGTTCCAGCAGGCGCAGAAGGGCCCGCAGGTGCGCATCGCCTCGCTGGTCGGGCTCGGCCGCTGCTTCAAGGCCAAGCGGCTTTTCGACCTCGCCGTCGGCCAGCTCAACACCGCCAAGAACGAAGTCAGCGGCATGGACGACACGAAAAAGGATATCATCTATGAACTCGGGACCTGCTTCGAATTGATGGGCAAACCCGACGCCGCGATCGAGGAGTTCAAAATTATCTACAGCGAAGACATCGGATTCCGCGACGTGGCGGAGAAGATCAACGCGTTTTATTCCAAGAGCTGAACGCCGATTTTGCCGCGTCGGGCGCATGGCTGGCCCGCGCGGCGGTGGCAAAAAGTCTCTCAAACCAGCCCGCTGGGGACCACGGGCTCCACCTTCGATCGATTCCTTCCGGCCAGCACCGCCACCCTCCCCCATGAAATCCCCCTTTCGCCTCCTGCTTGCGCTGTTCGCCTCCGTCGCGTGGGCCGACCAAAAAACCGGCACGCTTGACGTTTATTGGATCGATTCGGAGGGGGGCGGTTCGACGTTGATCGTCACGCCCAGCCTGGAATCGGTGCTGATCGACACCGGCAATCCCGGTGGCCGCGATCCCGCGAGAATTGTCGCGGCGGCCAGAGCGGCCGGGCTCACGCGGCTGGACCACGTGGTGATCACGCACTGGCATGGCGATCATTTCGGTGGCGCGGCCGAGGTCGCGCAGCAGCTTCCGTTTGGGACGATTTACCAGCGGGCGATTCCGATCGGTGATCCCGATGGCCGGGCGCAGTCGACGTTTCCCGTGCAGATCAAACCGTTTCGGGAGATCGCGGCGAAACGGGTGGCGTTGGCCGCGGGGGCGGTTGTGCCGCTGCAGGCCGCGGCGGGGGCGGGTGCCGCCCGGATCGAACTGCGGTGTCTCGCGGCGGACCAGCAGTTCGTCGCGCCGACCGCCGAACAGTTAAAACACCAAAATCCGCTGACCGGCACGGTGCCGGCGAAGCCGATCGACCCGAGCGACAATGCCAACAGCGCGGTGCTCTTGCTGTCGTTTGGCGCGTTCCGCTTTTTCGACGGCGGGGACCTGACGTGGAACCTTGAGGAGAAGCTCGTCACGCCCTGGAATCTGCCCGGCGTGGTGGACGTGTATCAGACGAACCACCACGGGCTGGAGGTGAGCAACCACCCGGTGCTCGTGCAGAGCCTGGCGCCCACGGTGGTGGTGATGAACAATGGTCCGAAAAAGGGCGGCCAGCCGGGGTCGTTTGCCGCGATCCGTTCCGCCCAGTCAGTGCAGGCGTTCTACCAGATCCACCAGAGTTACAACGTGCCCGCGGAGGAGAATGCCGGACGCGAGTTCATCGCCAACCATGACAACCTGACCGGCCCGGCCGCCGCCAAGTGCCCGGCGAACCTCATCAAGATGTCGGTGGCCCCGGACGGCAGGAGTTACACCATTTCGATTCCGGCGAATGGCCACACGCGCACTTACCGGACGAAGGGGAGCTGAAGACCAGCCCGGGAAATTTCCCTTTATCACCGGGCAACAATCCACCGGTAAAGTAACCTAATGGGTTACTTTGTGAATTGGCGGTCCTGGTGGGGGAGGATTGCGCGGCAGGCCTTTCTCTCGGTGGGTTCGCTCCACCACCCAGCTTGAGTTTATGGTCGATTCGCGTGTCGCCCCGCGAGCCAGAGGGCGACGCCGAGCACCGCGAGGCTCGCGGCCAGCGTGGGCAGGCTGGCTTGCTCGCCGAAGACGAGGAGCGCGCCGGCGACCCCGAGCGGGACCTTGGCGTTGTTCATCACCGCGAGGGTGCCGGCGCTGACGCGCGTGGCGCCGACGTTCCAAAGAAAAAAACCGCCGCCCGAGGCCAGCACACCGAGGTAGAGCAAGGTGAGAACCTGCGGTGTTTTTAGTTCCACGGAAATCTCGTGGGTCGCCATCGCGGCGGCGGCCACGGCGAAGGCACCGGCGTAGAGGAAGGCGAACACTTCGTGATCGCGCAACGTGGTGTGCCGGGCGCGCAGGCGGCGGTAGAGCACCTGCCCGACGGCGAACGCGGCGTTGGACACCTGCACGAGGGCGAGGCCGGTCAACGGGATCTTGAGGTCGGCTGATTTCAGCACGACGAGCGCCGTCCCCGCCACGGCGAGCAGCGCGGCGGCGAGAGCCCACGGGCGCAGGGTGCGGTCAAGGGCATCGGCAAAAAGGGTCACCAAAATCGGTGTGGTGATGGTGAACAGCGCGGCTTCGTAAGCCTGCAGGTGGCGGAAGCTCTCGATGTAGGCGAGGTACATGATGCCGAACTGCAGCGCGCCGATGCCGAGCAGGCTGAACGCGGTGCGGGCGGTCAGGCCGCGGAACCGGAGAAACGGGAGGAACACGAGGAGGGCGAGCCCGAGCCGCACCGTCGCGACCAGGGTCGAGTCGACCCCGCCGAGGAAGTGCTTGATCAGCCCGAAGGAAAACGCCCAGACGAGCGAGACGACGATGAGCAGAACCATGCGGGGTCATCCGCACACAGGCGGGCGCGAGTGGCAAGCGTGGGGAGATAGCCCGCCTGTCCCGCCCGCACCCGAATGCCAGTCAACCGCGTGTCGACGGACGCGCCGACGCACCACGGAAACCATCATCAGGCGGGCTTGTTCACACCCGGAAGATCGCCCCAAGTTTCTTGCCAAGGAGCAGGCTCAGACCGGCGATGGTCACGCCGAGAAAGGCCATTGCCCAGACGCCGAGGGCGCTCGCGATGAACTTGCCGTCGCCCAGCAACTGGAAGAGTTCCATGATCGCCTTCGTGATGGGATAGAACACCTGTTTTTGCGCGAGAATCAGCGAGTCGCTCACCTCGAGCATGGCGAAGGCGAAGGCCAGCAGCCCGCCCGCGATCAGGTTGGCCGTGATCAGCGGGAGCGTGATCTTGCACACGGCCTTGAGCGGTGACGCTCCGAGATTTTGCGCGGCTTCCTCGAGCGTTTCACTCGTTTGCTGGAAACCCGCGGCGGCGGAGCGCACGACGTAGGGCAGGCGACGGACGGAATACGCGATGATGAGCAGAATGGTCGGGTCGCGCGTGGGATTGAGGAACGAGAAAAACTTTCCGTCCTGCGCCATCGCGAGGTAGCCAAACGCGAGCACGAGCCCCGGCACCGCGAGGGGCAGCATCGCGAGAAAATCAAGCACCTGCCGGCCGGCGACCTTGCTGCGCACGACGACATAGGCGATCGCGACGCCCAGCACGAGGTCGATCAAGGTCGCGATGCTCGCAAAGCGCAGGCTGTTCGCGATCGCCGACACGGTGAGGTCGTGGCTCAGCGCGAGCTCGAAGTTGCCGAGCGTGTAGTGTTGCGGGATGACGGTGCCGTGCCAGTCCTGGGAAAACGCCACCAGCAGCACGCCGAGATGCGGCAGCACGGCGACGAAAATAACGCCGCCAAACAGGGCCGTGCAGAGCCACGCGCGCGCTGGCGGCAGGGGCCGCGCGCCGCCGACGGACGTGGCCCTGGCCATCATCGCGTGGCTCGCGCGGCCAAAGAGTGTCTTGCTCAGAGCGTAAATCGCCACGGAGCAGAAGAGCATCACCGCCACCAGGGCGAAGGGCAACGGGTTGGCGCCGATCTCTTTCAGCCCGTGGTAAATCTGCACGCTCGTCACGCGATCGTAATCGAAGATGAGCGGCGTGCCGAGCTCGGTGAACGCCCAGATGAACACGATCGTGCCGCCGGCAAAAAGCCCGGGGCGGATTAGCGGCAGCGTGATTTTTACGAAGCGGCGCAGGCCGGTGCAGCCGAGATTTTGCGCGGCCTCCTCCAGTGCGGGGTCGAGGTTGGCGAGGGCGGCGACGGCGTTGAGGTAGATGATCGGGTAGAGCGCGAGCGCTTCGACGATCGCAATGCCCCAGAATTGATTTTGCGCAAACCAGTCGATCGTCGCCCCGGGGGCCAGCGCGCCCACCTGGTGCAGCAGAGCGTTGAGCGCGCCGTATTGCCCGAAGATTTGTTTGATGCCGATCGCGCCGACAAAGGGCGGCAGAATCATCGGGATCAGCACCAGCGAGCCGAGCAGGCCTTTTCCCGGGAAAAGATAACGGTCGCTGACGATGGCGAGCGGCAGTGCGATGAGGAGGGCGAGGGTCGTCGCCGCGCAGGCGAGGAGAAATGAATTGCGCAGGCCGCCCAGGTAGGTCGGGTCGGTGAGCAGAGCCGTGAGGTAGGCGAAAGTCAGCCGACCGTCGGCGTCGACGAAACCGCCCCGGAGGATCTGCCCGACCGGCCACAGAAAGAACGCGGCGAAAAACAACGCCGTGATCACAAATACGAAGCGCGCAAACGCAGGCGACATCGGCGGGCAGGGTGCGTGGCCGGCCCGCGGACCGGCAAGGGGAAAGTGGGGGAAGGGCGTGCTCCCCGGTTTTGGCCCCGCGGGTGCGAGGCGCAGCGGCGGGTTTCCCTCCCGCACGGCGCCCGCCACGCCAGCCCAGAGTGTCACGTAATACGTGACACTCTGGTCGGAGTGGGGTTGGTGACCGGGAATTTCATGACCGGAGAAACCGGAGCGGATTGGTGGTGGCCGTCCGCCTGGAGCGGCGCCCGTGGCTTTTGGCTCGCCGCCGTTCCGGTGATCCGCCTTCACTCGCCCACGATGATTACTTCGATGACGCGCAGCCAGCGTGCCCTCCTTTGGCTCGTGGCCACCCTCGCCGGTCCGCTCGGTGCGCAGGTGACAGAGTCTCCCCGCACCGTGGCCCCGGGTCGCGTGCTGGTGCGGATGGATGGCCTGAAACTTTCCTTCGATCGCGCGGACGCCGCGGGCAACACCCATAACGTGGTCGCGGTGGCCTCGACGACAGTGCGCGCCGGGCTGAGCGAGTCCGTCGACCTGCAGGTTGGGTTCGATTTCTTTTTGAAAGAAACGGTCAAGTTCAGAGGAGCGCGCGATTCCGATTCAGGGCTCGGCGACATTTCACTGCGGACGAAGTGGACGTTCTGGCGCGATGAAAAGGCGGGCGCCGCCGCGGCGTTGTTGCCGTATTTCCGGCTGCCCACCGGCAGCAGTGCCGTGGCCGGCAAGGCGGTCGAGGGGGGCGTCATCGTGCCGTGGGCGATGGACGCCGGCGCGGGATTCAAGGCGGGCGCCATGGCCCAGTGGGACGTGGTGCGCAACGACGCGGACAACGGCTACGATGCGCGCTGGTTTGTGAGCGGTTTTGCGGTGCGCGATCTGACCTCGGCCTTCTCGGTCTATGGCGAGGCCACCGTCGAGATTCCGTCGACCGGACTCTCGCATTCGGCGGCATCGATTGGCGCCGGGGTGCTCTGGCGGTATTCCAAACATCTCGAGTTCGATTACGAACTGCAGCGGGGACTCGGCGAGCGGGCTTCGGCGTGGACGCACATCTGGCGGGTCAATTGGGGGTGGTGAGGCTTGGGCCGCGCACCCACCCGAACAAGTGATCGAACGCATCATCGAATTTGCGCTGCGCCAGCGGCCGTTTGTGCTGCTCGCAGTCGCGGCGTTGCCCGGCGCCGGCCTGTGGTCGGCGGTGCACCTGCCGATCGATGCCGTGCCGGACATCACCGGCGTACAGGTGCAGATCAACACCGAGCTGCCCGGGGGCTATCCCGTGGAGTTTGGCGGCCAGTTCGAGAACCTCCAGCAGGCGCGCGCGCGACTCGCGGTAATCGTGCCGGCGGCGCTCGCGTTGATCTTCGTGCTCATTTTCCTGGCGCTCGGTAGCGTGCGCCAGGCGCTCCTGGTCTACTCGGGCATCCCGCTGGCGGTGACGGGTGGGGTCGCGGCGCTCTGGCTGCGCGACATGCCGTTCAGCATCACGGCTGCCGTCGGGTTCATCGCGCTCAGCGGCGTGGCCGTGTTGAATGGTCTCGTGATGATCAGCTGCGTGAACGAACTGCGCGAGGCGGGCCGCAACGTCCGCGACGCGGTGATCGAGGGTTCGCTCACGCGGCTGCGACCGGTGCTGATGACCGCGGCGGTGGCAAGTCTCGGGTTCGTGCCCATGGCGATCGCCACGGGAGCGGGTGCCGAGGTGCAACGCCCGCTCGCGACCGTCGTGATCGGGGGCATCCTGAGCTCGACCTTTCTCACGCTGGTGGTGCGGCCCGTGCTCTACGCGTGGTTTGAAAAAGAGCGGTCGCCGGAGGGCGCGCCGTCGCGCTGAAGATGCGCGGCGATGCAGCTCGCGTTGCGCCACCGTTCCACCCCACCCGCGTGCACGGAGGGAGTGAACCCTCGCCCTTCGCTTGGCCACCCCGAGGCAAGCTTACCCGCCGGAGGCGAGTTTACCCGCCGCCGGCGACCAGGGCCTCGGGGAATGGCCCCGCCTGCGATTCAATCGCTCCTCACTTCGCGGGCTCGACGAGAATCTTGCCGGCGGCCACCACGCTCAGGGCAATCGGGCGACCGGCGGGCTTGCGCAGGGTGACCAAGCCGGAGGCGAGGTTGCGTTCGCTCACGCGAATCGCCGTCCCCGGTTGGAGGCCATGCTGTTCGGCGAACCGCAGAAACTCCTCCGATTGCTCTGTGACCCGGACGATCCGCAGCGGCCGGTCGACCACGCAGGTCGCCAGCGTGGCGTAGACCTGCGCACTCAGTTTGCCCTGCCGGCTGGGAATCGGATCACCATGCGGATCAGTCTGCGGGTGGCCCAGCAGGGCGTCGAGGCGGTCGAGCACCTCGTCCGAAATCGCGTGTTCGAGCCGTTCGGCGTCCGCGTGGACCCGGGACCAGTCCATCTTCAGCACGTTGACCAGAAACGTCTCCACGAGCCGGTGCTTGCGCAGGACGTTGAGGGCGATGCGGCGGCCCTCGTCGGTGAGCCGCACCCCGTAGCGGGGCTGATGCTCGACCAGGCGCGCGTCGGCCAGCGCCTTGACCATGGTGGTGGCGGTGCCCGGCACGACCGCGAGCGCGCCGGCCAGCGCGCCCATGGAAACGAGCTCGTCGCCGCCGGCGGAAAGCAGCAGCACGTGCTTCAAATAGTTTTCAACGGTGCTGCTGGCCATGGTTGAATCGTAGTGGTTCACGGGTTTGAAGCAATAAAAGATTTATTTGGACTAATCAAAATAACGCTGCCTGCATCCCGGCGATGAATCTGTTCGTCCGTCAAATTCCACTCCGGGCCCTGGCCGCGATCGGCGGGATCGGGCTTGCGGGAAACCTCCTGCTCGCGCAACCGGCGGTGGCGCCCAAGGCGGGCGGGCTGCGCGAACTGACCACCGACCGGCCGGATGCGACCGAAAGCCCGTTCACCGTCGATGCCGGTCACCTCCAGCTCGAGATGAATGTGATGAGCTTCACCCGCAACCGCCTCGACGGCGTGCGCACGACGGAGTGGTCCGTCGCTCCGTTCAACCTGCGCTACGGGCTGACGCCCGCGACGGAAGTGGGAATATTCGTGGACCCATCGATCCGCGTGACGGAGCAGGTGCGCAATGGACCGAAGTCGACCGTGCGCGGTGTGGGCGACACGACCCTGCGGGCCAAATGGAATTTTCTGGGCAACGACGGCGGCCCGATCGCGTTGGGGATGTTTGTCGATCTGAAACTGCCGACCGCCGCCGCTGGTCTCGGCAACGACCAGGTTGAGGGCGCGCTCACGTTGCCGGTCGCCTACGAACTGGGCGCCGGCTGGGAGGGAGCGGCGATGACGGCGGTGGAGTTTGCCCACACGGGCTCGGGCCGGCGCGCCGTCTGGGTCAACACGATCACTTTCGCGCGCGATTTGGCGACTGACCTGGGAGGATTCGTCGAACTGACTTCCGCGGCGGGCGACGGCGCGCACGTGGCGACGGTCAATTGCGGAGTCACGCGCCGGATCGGGCCCGGGCTGCAGCTGGATTGCGGCGTGTACTTCGGTTTGTCGCGCGCGGCGCCGGACCTCACGGTGTTTGCGGGGCTGTCGCGCAAGTTTTGATTCTTTCCCATGAACGCCACGCAATCTTCCCCGCTGGACCGCAACGATGCAGCCCCAACCGCAAAAGAGACGTTTGCCTGGGACAGAAAGAAGCCGACCGTGGGAGCGGGTTTATCCCGCGACCCATCGTTCGGACTGACTTCCCATCGCGGCGTAAAGCCGCTCCGACAAACGGTCCAACGATGCTGTTTCCCAGGAGTCGATAAGCGGGCCCTCGTGGCGATTGCTTTTTTCCTCCTCGGACTCCTGCCCGGTCACGCCGCTCCGGCCAAGAAGCGCATCGTGACGACGTTCACGATTATCCAGGACATGGCGCAAAACGTCGCCGGGACCGCGGCCGTAGTGGAATCGATCACGAAGCCGGGGGCGGAAATCCACGGCTACGAACCCACGCCGCAGGACATCGTCAAGGCCCAGCACGCCGACCTGGTGTTGTGGAACGGCCTGAATCTGGAGCGCTGGTTTGAGCGTTTTTTTGGCAACCTGCGCAACGTGCCCAGTGCGGTGCTTTCCGAGGGCGTCGAGCCCATCGGCATCGAGGAGGGGCCGTACACTGGAAAGCCGAATCCGCACGCGTGGATGTCGCCGCGCAACGCCGTGATCTACGTCGAGAACATCCGCCGGGCTCTCGTGAAACTCGATCCCGCCAACGCGGCCACCTACCACGCGAATGCCCGCGCGTACGCGGCGAAATTTTCCGGCATCGAGGTGATGGTGCGGGCCGAGTTGGAAAAGATCCCGGCGGATCGGCGCTGGCTGGTGACGAGCGAGGGGGCGTTTCCCTATCTCGCGCGCAATTTCGGGATGAAGGAGCTTTTCCTGTGGGCGGTAAACGCCGACCAGCAGGGCCCGCCGCAGCAGGTGAGGAAAGTGATCGACGGTGTGCGGCAGCAGCGGATTCCCGTGGTGTTCAGCGAGAGCACGGTGAGCGACAAGCCGGCCCGGCAGGTCGCCCGCGAAACCGGCGCCCGGTACGGTGGCGTGCTTTATGTGGATTCCCTCACCGCCGCCGATGGACCGGCCCCGACCTACCTCCGGCTGATGGAGTACAATGCGCAGACGGTGGTGAAGGGGTTTTTGGGAAAATGACGCAGGGGGACCCAGCGCTGAGCGTCGTGGTCGACGGCGTGACGGTGGCCTACGCCAACGGCCACGTGGCCCTGCGCGACGCGTCATTCCGCCTCGCCGCCGGCTCGATTTGCGCGCTCGTGGGGGTCAATGGCAGCGGCAAGTCGACCCTGTTCAAGGCGATCATGGGGATTGTGCGGCCGGCGGCCGGCACGGTGTCCTTGGCCGGACAGCCGGTGCGCGCGGCGCTCAAGCAAAACCTCGTCGCGTACGTGCCGCAGGCGGAAGAAGTCGACTGGAGCTTTCCGGTGAGTGTGTGGGATGTGGTCATGATGGGCCGGTACGGCTACATGAATTTCATGCGGATGCCGCGGGCGGAGGATCGGCGGATCGCGGAAGAGAGCCTGGTGCGCGTGGGCATGGCGGAATTTCGCGAGCGCCAGATCGGTGAACTTTCGGGTGGTCAGCGGAAACGGGTCTTCCTCGCGCGCGCCCTCGCGCAGCGCGGACGCGTGATTCTGCTCGACGAGCCGTTCACCGGCGTCGACGTCAACACCGAGACCGCGATCATCAACCTGCTGCGCGAGCTGCGGGACGAGGGGCTCATCATGCTCGTGTCGACGCACAATCTCGGCTCGGTCCCGGAATTCTGCGATCACGTCGTGCTGGTGAACCGGACGGTGCTGGCGGCGGGGCCGATTGCGGATGTATTTACCGAGGAGAATCTGCTGCGGGCGTTTGGCGGGGTGCTGCGGCATTTCCGCTTCGACGAGTCGACGGTGCAAAAGCACGACGGTCGCACGGTCACGTTGCTCACCGACGACGAGCGACCGCTGGTGATCGGCAAGGGCGGCCACGTGGAATACAGCCAGCGCCGCGGGCACGAGGATGTGGTGAAGAAACGGGCGGAAGGAGAGGAGGACGTGTGAGTGAAAACGGAAAGCTTGAAATCGGGCAGCGGTCATCCGGCATCTGGCATTTCCAGACCGCGACTGGGCGCAGGCCCTTTCGTTTGCGGATTTTCCGCCGACCGATTTCGCGATTCCGCGGAATGTCATGATTGAGGCCCTCCTCGTCCCCCTGCAGTACGACTACATGCTGAAGGCGATCCTGGTGAGCGCCGTCATCGGCGGCGTCTGCGCGTTTCTCTCGTGCTTCATCACGCTGAAGGGCTGGTCGCTGATGGGCGACGCGCTGTCGCATTCGGTGGTGCCCGGCGTGGCGGTGGCCTACTACGTGGGTTTGCCGTTTGCCGCGGGGGCGTTTGCCACCGGATTGCTCGCGGCGGTCGGAATGGGATTCGTGAAGACCAAGACACGCCTGCGCGAGGACGCGGTGATCGGGGTTGTGTTCACGGCGTTCTTCGCGCTCGGCCTGCTGCTGATCTCGCTCTTTCCGAGCCAGATCGATCTGCGATCGATCGTGTTCGGGAACATCCTGGGCATCGCCGATGCGGACATTGTGCAGGTGCTGATCATCTCCGGGGTGACGCTGGTGGTGCTGGGGCTGAAGTGGCGCGACCTGCTGCTTTTTTGTTTCGACGCCAACCAGGCGCGGGCGCTCGGCCTCAACACGACCGCGCTTCATTTCACCTTGCTGACGCTGCTCTCGGCGACGGCGGTCGCCGCCCTGCAGACGGTCGGGGCCTGTCTCGTCGTGGCGATGTTCGTGACGCCCGGAGCGACCGCGTATCTCCTGACGGATCGTTTCGGAAAAATGATCGGGCTCGCGGTGGGCATGGGCGTGGGCACTTCGATGATCGGCGCGTATGCGAGTTATTTTTTCGATGGTTCGACCGGCGGATGCATCGTGACGCTGCAAAGCGCGCTGTTTGTGGTGGCGCTGGTGTTTGCCCGGAAACACGGGCTGCTGGCGGCGCGGGCCCGCCGGCGGGCGGCGAGTCTGGAGGCGGCAACGTGAACAAGGCGACGATTCACCGCCGGTGGCTGCGCCGGCATTTCCGATGAACCGGCTCCTCGAACCCTTCCAGTACCCGTTCTTGGTTGACGCGATGATCGTCGGCGCGGCGGTGGGCGCGGTGTGCGCGGTGCTGTCGTGTTACCTCGTGCTCAAGGGCTGGTCGTTGATGGGCGATGCGATTTCGCACGCGGTGCTGCCCGGCATCGTGCTCGCCTATGCGGCCGGGCTGCCGCTCGCGGTGGGCGCGTTTGCGTCGGGTCTGCTTTGCGCGGTGCTCACCGGCTACATCAAGGCCAACAGCCGGGTGAAGGAGGACACTGTGATGGGCGTGGTTTTCACGGGGCTGTTTGCCTTTGGGCTGGTGCTGTTCACGAAGGTGAAGAGCGATCTGCATCTCGATCACATTCTCTTTGGCAACATCCTCGGCCTCGCGCCGGGCGATTTGCGCGACACGCTGGTCGTCGCCGGAATCACGCTGGCGGTGGTGCTGGCGTTGCGGCGCGACCTGCTGCTCTTCTGCTTCGATCCCGGGCACGCGCGCACCATCGGGCTCCGCACCGGGTGGCTTTACTACCTGCTGCTCTCGTTGCTGGCGGTGACCATCGTGGTGTCGCTCAAGGCGGTGGGGATTATCCTGGTCGTCGCGATGCTCGTGACGCCCGGGTGCATCGCGTATCTGCTGACCGATCGGTTTGGCGTGATGCTGATTATCGCGACGTCCTCCGCCGTGGGTTCGAGTCTCCTCGGGGTTTACCTGAGTTTCTTCCTCAACGCCTCCACGGGCGCGTGCATCGTGCTGTTGCAGGCCGGGGTTTTCCTCGCCGCCTTGTTTGGCGCGCCGAAGCATGGCCTGTTGGCGTCGCGGCGGCGGCAGCGCGCCACGGCGGGCGAGGCTCCCGGGGAGATGGCGCCGCCAGCGTCGCGGGAGAATACTGCTCCGGTCCAGCGTTCATGAATCTCACGCTGTTGCCGGATGGGTTTACCGTTCCGAGATTCATCGGTTGGGGTATCCGCGTTGGGGAATGGGCGGGGTGTGAACTCCTGAGCTTCGGTCCACCCGTCGGCCCCTCGCTCCGCGCTGGAGGCGGGAAAGGGCAGGAAGATCTTTTCGGCGGAAAAAATTTCCAGACGAACCGGCTCAGCCCTCCCTGGCACGCTCCCACCACCGCCGCGCCGCGGCTCCGTTCAACCAGGCGCTCCAGGCCGGTTGGCGCCGTGGTGTCGTCTTGAGTCGCAGGCCCCGTTGGGTTTGATCGCGGTTGTTCGGCAACCAAGAGCGAAGAGATGAAAACCATTCCGATGCGATTCAGTGAAAAAGGACCAGGGTTGGCATCGTTGCGCAATCTTGGACCAAAATCGGCCGCGGCGTTGGCCCGCGTTGGCGTCAAGACGCGGGAGGATTTGCAGCGGCTCGGAGGTGTGGGCGCGTTTCAGCTCCTCAAAGAGAAGGGGATTCCCGTCTCGAAGAATATGGCGTACGCGATTGAAGGCGCCTTGATGGAAGTCGACTGGCGCGCGCTTCCTTTCGAGTTCAAGTTGGACATTAACAGTCGCCTCGCGGCTTCCTCGAGGGAAGAAGCGCTCAAACAGCGGCCGCACTCGCGGATGAAGGGCATTCGCTGACCGGCAGACGGGTGCAAGTTCGGGAAGAGTGAGGCCCATTCCCGGCAAGCGAGGATACCGATCCGGTTGCGAGGAACCGCTACTCCGCACTCGCCAAGCCCGGCGACGCTCACCATAAACACCCCGTTTTCCATTCATGCCGACCTACGATTACGCCTGCCAGAGTTGCGACCACGAATTCGAACAGTTTCAGTTGATGAGTGCCGCGCTGCTGACGAAATGCCCCGAATGCGGGGCGAAAAAGCTGAAACGATTGGTGGGCGCGGGCGCCGGGCTGATTTTCAAGGGCACCGGTTTCTACATCACCGACTACAAGAACAAGCCGGGTGGCGGTGAGCCCAAGGCGGCGGACGCGAAGTCGGCGCCCGATGCGAAGGCCGCCCCCGACGCGAAGCCGGCCGCTGCGTCGAAAACCACGTCTGAGTCGAAGCCAGCCTCCACCACCACCGCCGCGCCTGCCACCACGGGCGCGACAACCTCTGCCTCCAAGAAACCATCATCCTCATGAGTAAAAAAATTGATCGTGCGGCCCAGGGCCCGAGTTGGACTGAAGTCATTTTGGGCGCCGCCCTCAGCCTGGTTTTAGGCGTGGCGCTCGGCGCCGTCTTACTGGTATTTCGGCCGGTGGCCGCGGTAAAGGAGATGCCGAAGGAGGCGGATCGCGACAAGCGGGCGGTTTACTATCTCGAGGGCTCGCGCGATGCCGCCAAGGCAAAGCAGGTGCTGGCGAAGCGGAAGACGTTCGCCGAAGGCCGCTCGGTCGCGGTGGGAGAGGACGAGTTGAACGCCCTCGCCAGCCCCACTCCGGCCGCCCCGGGTTCCCCGGCTGCCAAAGCGGCCGAAAAGGCCAAGGCTCCGGACAAGGGCAAGACGGCGGAGAAGGGAAAAGAGGCGCCGAAGGAGGCGCCACCCGCGGCTGTGGCCGGCGGGCTTTTCGCGGTGGGCGCGCCCAATGTCCGCATCCGCGACGGGGTGATGCAGGTGGCGATGCCGGTGACCATCAATGCGCTCGATCTCGGGCTCAAGGTGGTGGCGCAGGCGCGCGGCACTTTTGCCAAGAAAGGGGACGGTTTTGTCTATGAACCAACGGAATTCTATTTGGGTTCGTGCCCGGTCCAGCGGTTGCCCTTTGTGGCGGGATATTTGCGCGACAAGGTCCTGGGCGCACAACCGATCCCGGAAGATATCAAGGGTTCGTGGGCGAAACTGGCCAACGTGACGATCGAGGGCAGCACGCTTAAGCTGACGATGCCGTGAGCCGCGGCCGGGCTTTCGCGCTGGTCCTGGTGGTGCGACTGACGGTCGGCGCCCTGTACCCGGCCGACGCCAACCCGGTGATGGTGGGGAGCGCGGCCGGTCGATTTGAGATCGCGGCGATCGATTCGACGGCGGCGCACGGAGTGGCCGCGGTGGCGGAGGAGGGCTGGCGGTTGCTCGAGGGTCCGCTGGGCCTGCCGGCGGCATTTTCTTCGCCGGTCTTTGTCCGGCTCCTCCCGTCGGCGGAGCAGGCTGGCGCCGGGCCATTTCGGGTGAACGTGGAGCCGGGCGGCGTGGTCTCCGTCTGGCTGCACGCGAGTGCCGGATCGGAGGCGGTCTTACGCCGGGCGCTGGTGCGCGGCCTCCTCAGCCGGCTGGCCGTCGCCCAAACTGGCGGGATCGAAACGCCCGCGGTACCGCGCTGGCTCGAAGAGGCCTGCGCGGGCTGGTGGGCGACGCGAGCCATCGGTGCCCAGCTGGATGCGTTGAAACTGCAGACGGCGCGGTTGAGCCCTCCCGGGATCGCCGCGTTGCTCGACTGGCCACGCGGCGGGGCGGAGCGGCCGGAATTTTCCGGCGCGGCCGTCTGGTTGCTCACCTTTCTGCAGACCGAGTCCGGCCCGGCCGGGGAATGGCCCGCCTTTCTGCGGCGGCTCCTCGCGGGGGGCGACGCCCAGGCGGCGCTCGCGGCCTGTTATCCCGGGCGGTTTTTCGGGACGGCGGCGCGGGAGCTTTGGTGGCAGACGGGCTGGCATCACGCGCGGCGGATCCGGGTGTTGCCGGTGATCGACGCCATCGAGAGCCGGGCGCAGTTGGGCGCGCTGGCCCGCTTCGTCTTCGCCACCGGCGAGGGAGAGGTGGACGTGCTGGTCTCTTTGCGGGCCGCGCTTGCGCGGAGTGGTGAGCCGATTGTGGCGGCCGAAGTGACACGGCGGGCGGTGGAACTTGGTCGCTTGATTCCGGCACTGCATCCATTTTACCGCAATGCGGGCATGGCCCTCGCCGAGGCGCTCGGTCCCGGTCAAAAAAAAGCGCAACGGTGCGACGTGTTGTGCGCGGCGTTTGAGCGGGATTGGCGCGATGCGGTCGAGCTCGAGGAGGCGGCCTCGTCCGCGCTCGATGCCTTGGAGCGCACGGCCGGTCCGCCGCCGGGCGCCTCGGCAGGGTAAGTCTTGCCCGGGCACGATGGCGCCGCGCACACTGTCGCCGTGTCGAAGAGCTTCAAAAACATCAGTGTCGTCGCGATGGCGACCATGGTCTCCCGGGTGCTCGGGCTCGGCCGTGACATGCTGGTGACCGCGGTGTTCGGGATCGAGGCACTCGCGTCGGCGTTCTACACCGCCTTCACGCTGCCGAACCTGTTTCGCCGGCTGCTCGGGGAGGGCGCCCTGACCGCGGCGTTTGTGCCGACGCTCAACGAGGAACTCAAGCAGCGGCAGCGGGCCGGGGCTTTTGTTTTGGTCAACCAGGTCGCGAGTTGGCTGTTCGTCGTCAGCGGTAGCGTGGTCGTCTGCGGGATGAGTGTGCTCTGGTTGGTGCCGCGGCTGGCGGGTGCGGCGGCGGGGTGGGGCGTCGCGGCCGACACTGTGCGGCGCTGGATGGATGCGGCGGACCTGGGAGTGATCCTGTTTCCCTATCTCATCTGCGTGTGTCTGGCGGCGGTCTGCAGCGCCGCGTTGCAATCGTTGAACCGTTTTCTCGAGCCGGCGCTTTCCCCGATCTGGCTGAATGTCGCGATGATCACGTTGCTCGCGGGTGGCGCGTACGGCGGGTGGGCGGCGACGAGCGAAGGTGCGATGCTGTGGCTTTGCGGCGGGGCGTTGCTGGGCGGGTGCCTGCAGCTGGCGGTGCCGGCGGCGGCCCTGGTCCGGGAAGGCTGGCAGCCGCGCTTTGACCTTTCGATGAGCGAACCGTTTCAACAGATCGTGCGGCTGATGGTGCCGACGCTCTTCGGCTCCGCGATTTATCTGATCAACATCTCGGTGTCGCGCTTGGTCGGACTCTCGCTGAACGAGTCCGCCGTGGCGGTGCTGAACCTCGCGACGCGCCTGATGGAGCTGCCGATCGGGGTGTTCACCGTCGCGGTTTCCACGGTGGTTTTTCCGCTGATCGCCAAGCAGGCGGCGGCGGGCGACTGGGCGCAGCTCGCCACGTCGTATCGCAAGGGCATGCGTCTCATTCTGGTGATCAATGTGCCGGCGGCGGTCGGGCTCGTGGTGCTGGCGACGCCAATCATCCGGGTGCTGTTTGAACGCGGGGCGTTTGCCGGCGGGGACACCGCGGCGATGCGGCCGGTGCTGATCGTGTTCGCCGCGGGACTCCCGTTCCTGTCGTTTGTGAACATCGTGTTGCGGGCCTTCTACGCGGAGAAAGACACGACGACACCGGTGCGGGCCGCGGTGCTGAGCTTCGTCGTCAACCTCGGGCTGAGCCTCGCGTTGATGGTGCCGCTGGGCACGATCGGGCTGGCGATCGCGAGCAACGTGGCGGTCGTGGTGCAGGCGGTGCATCTGCAAATCCACCTCGCGCGCAAGCGCACGTCCCTCGGTTTCCAGCATGTGGTGCGCGACCTGGCCAAGGTCGTCGTGGCGGCGACGGTCATGGGCGCCGTGGTGGCGGGCGGCTGGTGGGCCTGGTCGCTCCATGCCCCGGTGGGCAAACTCGCTGACGCGCTCGGGCTGGCGGTGATGATTGGCCTCGGCGTGTTCGTCTACGGCGGACTGGTCTGGTGGATGCGCATCGAGGGTCGCGACGATTTCGCCGCCGTGCTCGTGAAAGTGCGCGCGAAGTTTGCTTGAACGATGAAGTTCAAACCCGATTGGTTTCTCCTCGGCATGATCGCCGTCACCGCGCTGGCGTGGGCTTTGCCCGGGCCGGGAGCGGCGGGTGGCTGGCTGCAGCCCGAACTGCTGACGAAAGCAGGCGTGGCGCTGCTCTTCTTGCTCCACGGTCTCGCCCTCTCGTTCGCCGCGCTGCGGGCGGGGGTGCTGAACTGGCGGCTCCACAGTGTCGTGCAAGCGTGCACGTTTTTGCTTTTTCCCCTGGTGGGGGTGGGCTTGACGGTCCTGCTGGCCGGTCGCATCGCGCCGGAACTCAACCTCGGGGTGTTCTTCCTGTGTGCGCTGCCGTCGACGGTTTCATCCTCGGTGGCGATGACCGCGACCGCACGAGGGAACGTCGCCGGCGCGGTCTTCAACGCCACTTTTTCGAGCCTGATCGGCGTGGTTCTGACGCCACTCTGGGTCGCGTGGGCGATCAAGAGCACGGGGCAGACGCAACCGATTGGCTCCGTGATACTCGATTTGTTGCGGTGGCTGGTCCTGCCGCTCGTGGTGGGCCAGTTGCTGCGACCGTGGTTCGGCGCGTGGGTGCAACGCCACAAGGCGCGCCTTAGTGTGGTCGATCGGCTCACCATCTTGCTGCTGGTGTACACCTCGTTTTGCGACTCGTTCAAAGAGGGCGTCTGGTCGGGTCACGGCGTGGGACAACTCGCGTTGGTGTCGCTCGTCTGTGTCGCGCTGTTGGCGCTGGTGATGGTGATCACGTCATCCTGCTCGCGGGTGCTGGGCTTTTCGCGCGAGGATCGCATCGTGGCGATTTTCTGCGGTTCGAAAAAAACCCTCGCGGCCGGGGTGCCCATGGCGAAATTGATTTTCGGCGCGCAGCCCGGACTCGGCCTGATTCTCCTGCCAATTATGATTTATCATCCGTTGCAACTGATCGTCTGCGGCTTGCTGGCTCAGCGCTGGGGAACCCAGGATGACCGCGCATGAAGCCCGTTGGTCGCGCCGGTGTTTGCGAAATTCCGCCGGTCAGCTCTAGTCTGCGGCTGCATGCCTAATCTCTTCGATCCCTTCGCGCTCCGGTCGGTCAACCTGCGCAACCGGATCGGCGTCTCGCCGATGTGCAGGTACTCGGCCGCCGACGGGCTGGCGAACGACTGGCAGTTGATGCAGCTCGGCGCCCGGTCCGCGGGCGGCGCGGGTTTGGTGATTTGTGAGGCGACGACCGTGTCGCCCGAGGGACGCATCACCTCCGGTGACGCCGGCATCTGGCCGGCCCGGACGTGGAGCCCCTCGCGCGCGTGGTGACCCGTGGCCGATCAAAACTTTTCCATGTCCACCACCATCCCACCCACCCAACTTGTCGCCGCCCTGAACTGGCGCTATGCGACGAAGAAATTTGATCCCACCAGGACGATCCCTCCGGACGTCTGGCTCGCCCTCGAACAGGCGCTGGTGCTTTCGCCATCGTCGATCGGCCTGCAGCCGTGGAAATTCATCGTCGTAACGGACCCGGCAGTGAAGACGGCGCTGGTGGGTGCGTCGTACCGTCAGACGCAATCGCTGGACTGTTCGCACTTCGTGGCTTTCGCGGTGCGCCGTGACCTTGATGCGGCGCATGTGGACCGGCACATCGCGCGGATGGCGGAGGTGCGGGGCGTGACCGTGGAGTCATTGGGGAAGTTTCGGGCGATGGTGATGGGCAACCTCGACAAGGCGCGGGCGGGCGGAACGCTCGATACCTGGCAGGAGCATCAGGTTTACATCGCCCTGGGGCAATTCATGGCCAGCGCCGCCGTTCTTGGGGTTGATACGTGCCCGATGGAGGGCATCGAACCCGAAAAATTCGACGAGATTCTCGGCCTCGCCGGCACGGGTTACGCCACGGTGGTGGCGTGCGCCGCAGGCTACCGTCTCGCGGAGGACAAATATGCGACGACTCCGAAAGTGCGTTTCAAGCCGGACGATGTGATCGCGCGAGTGTGACAGCGGGAAACCTGCGTCCTTGCGGTCCGCTGAAAAAAGATGGCCGCCCCTTGCGGACGGGGCGGCCTGCGCTCCCGGAACCAAGAGCAGGAGATCGAAGGCGCTTGCGTCGGATCAGTAATCCGCGCCGCTGAGGCTGCGCTCGACGGAGCGCTGCCAGGATTCCAACCCGGCCGTCATGCGCTGCACCACCTCGGGATGCTGCGCGGCGACGTCGGTCGTCTCCCTGGGATTTGCGGTCAGGTCGAAGAGTTCGGTGCGCGCGACGCCGCACCGCGACTGCCCGGTCACGAGTTTGAAACGGTTCTCGGTCCCTGCCGCGTCGCCGCCAAAGTCGGAGGCCTTCGCCACCGGACGCTTGAAATTGTTGAAGAGAATATTGGCCTGCTTCGTCGTGGCCGTGGTGCCGCGCGCGAGTTCGTTTTCTCGGCCCGCCTCTTTTGTTTCGCCGCCGCGGCGCCCGGTTCGTCGCCGCCGGAGTCGGTGCCTTGGGCGCCCCAGAGCGGTTTCACATTGGCCTTGTTCCAATCGTCCCACTGCGCCTGCAACTCCTTCACTTTGGCGGGCATCGTCGCGGCGAGGTCTTGGTCTTCGTGCGGATCAGTCGCCAGGTTGTAGAGCTTCGCGGCACTTACTGGCTGCCGGCGGTCGCCCGTCAGGGTGTCGGCATTGGTGTCGTAGCGGACAAGTTTGAAGTCGCCTGACCGGATCGCCATCTGCTGCCCGAAGCGCCAGTAAAGCGCGTCGTGCGGCGCGCCGGATTTCTCGCCGCCCAGAAACGGCAGCAGGTTGACGCCTTCGAGTTTTGCCTCCGACGTTGCCGCGAGGCCGGCGGCCGTCAGTGCGGTGGCGGTGAGATCGAGTTGGATGACCGGCCGCTCAAACACCCCGGGCTTAACGCGGCCCGGCCACGCGATGACGAAGGGGACGCGAATCCCGCCCTCGAGCGTGGTGCGCTTGGAGCCGCGAAAAGGATTGTTGCGCGAACCGTTGACCGTCACGCCCGGCATGGTCGGCCCGCCGTTGTCGCTGATAAAGAACACGAGCGTGTTTCGCTCCTGACCGGTGCTTGCGACTTTCTTTCGGACCACGCCAATCGCGTCGTCCATCGCGAGCATCATCGCGGCGTAGGCGCGGCGTTTCTGGTCGGTGAGGGATGCGAATTTGGCCAACCGGTCCTGCGTGGCGTCCATCGGCGTGTGCACGGCGTTGAATGCGAGATAGAGAAACCACGGTGCACCGCCCTGGTGTTTCTCGATGAACGCCGCAGCTTCCCGGCCGAAGGCATCAGTCGTGTAGTCGAGTTCCTTGATCTGCTCGGTGCCGCGCAGAATGCCCTGGGTGTTAAAGTAACTGTGCGCACCGCCGAGGAAGCCGAAGAACTCATCGAAGCCGCGCTGCTGCGGCTGCATCGCCGGCAGCGAACCGAGATGCCATTTGCCGACGAGACCGGTGGCGTAGCCCGCCGCCTTGAGCCGGTTGGCGATCGTGACCTCGGTGACCGGCAGGCCGCCGGTGGCGCCGCCGGGATTAAACTCGTGGCCGAAGCGGGTCTGGTACCGGCCGGTCAACAACCCGGCCCGCGTCGGTGAGCAATACGGGCCCGAGACGTAGCCGTTGGTGAACCGCACCCCGGACGCGGCGAGGGCGTCGAGATTCGGCGTCGGGATATCCTTGACGCCATGAAAGCCGACGTCGGCGTAGCCCATGTCGTCACCGACGATGAGGAGGATGTTCGGCCGGGCGGGCGTCTGCGCCGCCGGGAGAGGGGGGAAGGCGGTCAGGAAGAGAAGCGCGGTGAAATACAGAATCTGGAATCTTGAATTGGGAATCTGGAATCTGGGAATTTTCATGGTGAGGGAACTGGAAAATGCCAGGCAGGCTCGTTGACGCGACGAGATTCAGCTGCAGTTGAAACGTGGAGTAGCGGAGATCGCGCACCTGTGGCCGGCCCAAACGACTGGGTCCTCTCCGCGGTCTCCGCGCCCTCCGCGTTTCAGATGCCGAATTTGGGATCAGTCGCGGCTGAAACCTTGCGCCCGCTGTTGGCGCAATGTCTCGGAGAGCCGTTTTACGATGTCGGGATGCTGGGCGGAGACGTCTTTCGTCTCGCCGGGGTCGTCGCGCAGGTTGATGAGGCGCGGACTGAATTGATCGGCTTTGGGCCCGCTGGCGGCCGGGGCTTTCTTTTTTCCAGGTGGCGTTGCGGGCACTCCCTGAATCCATTTCCACGGGCCGCTGCGAATCGCATAAACTCCACTGGCGCTCTGCAAGATGAGGTCGGGCCGCAGCGGCCTTGCGGCGGGCGCGCCGAGGAAGGCGGGCAGGACGTTGGTGCTGTCGGGCGCGGTGGTGGTGCGATCGAGTTTGGTCTCGCCGACGACGGCGGCGAGCGTCGCGAAAATATCGACGACGCCGATCATCTCGCTGCTCGTCGTGCCGGCCGGAACGTGGCCCGGCCAGCGCACGATGAACGGTACGTTGAAGCCGCCCTGCCACACGTCGTGCTTTCCGCCGCGCAGGGTGCCGTTGATTTTCAGGCCGGCCTCCATCGCGATCTTGCTCGCGCCCGTCTGGCCACCGGAAATGACGCCGCCGTTGTCGCTCGTGAAGATGATGAGCGTGTTCGCGAGCGCGTTTTGTTTTTCGAGGGCGGCGAGGATGCGGCCGACGCTGCGGTCGAGGTCGTGGATGAAGTCGCCGTAGGGGCCGGCCTTGCTTGTGCCCTTGCTTTCGGCGGATGGCGTGACGAGCTCGTGCACGGCGACGGGGGCGAAATAGAGGAGGAACGGTGCAGGCCGGCCGGCTTGTTTCGCCAGCCAACCGACGGCGCGTTCGGTGAGATCGCCCATCGTCTTCGGGTCATCGCGGCCGGGCGCATCGAGGCCGAGCGATTTATCGGTGGGCGTGAGTTGGGCGGAGCGCAGGCCGTAAACGTGGTGATTTTCGACGAACACGCGGGACTTGTCGTTGTGATTCTGTGGGACGGCGAATTGGTAATCGAAGCCGAGTTCGAGCGGGCCGGGCTTGAGTTCCCTGGTGAAGTCGACGCGCGGTTCGGTGCCGTAGCCAAGGTGCCACTTGCCGACGAAGCCGGTGGCGTAGCCGTGCTTTTTCAAGAGCGAGGCGATCGTCGGTCGCGAGGTTTCGATGAGAAGTGGGTCGAGGGTATTGGCGACGCCACCGTGATTGAGCGACGTGCGCCAGCAATAGCGACCGGTGACGAGCGCGTAGCGGGTGGGGGTGCACACGGAGGACGGCGTGTAGGCGTCGGTGAAGCGCCGGCCCTCGCGGGCGAGGCGGTCGAGGTTGGGCGTGCGCACCAGCGCCGGATCGGCGCCGTAAGCGCCGACGCTGCCGTAGCCGTAGTCATCGCTGAGGATGACGACGATATTGGGTGGGTTGGACGCGGTCGCGGCGTGGGTCGTGATGGCGGCGGCGCCGACGAGCAAGGCAGCAACCAGAGTGAGGAACGGAAGCTGGCGATGGAAAAACAGACTCATGGGATGTGGAAGACGGTGCTTTGGGGCAGGGCGGAGGTTGGCGCAATTCACCCGCCGGCCGGCGCCACCGGCAGGGCCACCACTTTCAGCCCGGGCACATCCACAAAGTCTTTCGCATTGGTCGTGAGCAGCGCGAATCCACGCTGCACCGCTTGCGCCGCCAGCCAGATGTCCTGCACCCGAAACTCCGCTCCGCGGCCCTGGGCTTCCAATTCGGCGGCCAGCCGCCCGAAGACCTGCCCCGTGGCGGCGTCAATCCGCAGCAGGGGCTTGCGCTGCAAGCGCCGCAGCATCGTCTGCGCACGCAACCGGCGCGCGGCATTGGTCATTCGCCCGACGCCGAACTGGAGTTCGGCGACGTTCACGGGCGAAAGGTAAACTGCGGCCGCGCCAGTGATGGCATGGATGTCCGCCGCCGAGATGCGCCCGCGCTCGACTTCGATCCAGATGCCGGTGTCCGCTAGCCAGCCCATGCGTCGCGCAGTCCCGCAAGCGTGCCTTTGCGTCCGTGCTTTTCCCTCGCGCGGCGCTTCGCCACGTGACCGGCCAACTCGGTGGCCGTGGCGTCGTCCAGGGTGCGGAACAAGTCGCCAAAGACCTCGAGGGCGCTGCTGCCTGACGACTCGGGCACGAGCCGCGCGAGTCGCCGGCGGTTGCGCACCAACACGATTTCTTCGCCCGAGTGTCCGACCTCGTCCAGCACCGCGCTGAAATTCCGTGCGACCGCGGTGACCGACATTTCTTTCATCGGCCGAAGCCATCTCTCCCGCTTCCCGGGGTCAACCGGAAAATCAGACTCGGTCTGATTTCCCGACCGCGAGGAGGAAGCGGGCGGAGCTCACGCGGCAAAAATGGCGCGCGAGTCGGCGGGGCGCGCGGGCGGCAACTGGCCGGCGACCCCGCTTGGCGGTCGATCCGGTGTTGCTGAAACTCGTCCAGCATTTGCGCAAGGCTTCAGCGATCGCATGGTCCTCGCCAAGCCCGGCGCCCAGCATCGGCGGCCCGACGGGCGAAGCCCTCGTGGAAGTTTACGAAGTGCCCTGACGCTTAAGCCGGGTCGGTTCCGGTCCTGGCGCCTGGACCGCGACACCTCCCACGCGCGCCGCCGGTGGCGTGCCGCTGCCAAACGCCACCGGTCACCGCATGGTATCGCCAATTTCGCTCGTAAACGGTCTGCGACGGGAAGGACCCGGCTGAGAATATTTTCCGCGCCGGGTGTAATAGTGCCGGCCCGTTTCGTTAATATGGGGATGAATGCGCTCACTTCCGCCTGACCAACCGGACCCGTCCCCCGCCGCGCCTGTGCCGCCGCTGCCAGACGCGGGACTGCCGGCGCCAGCACTTCGCTGCCGCCATGGGGCCTGCGGGCGCGGTGGCGCTGCCTGCCGCGTTGCCCGGTCGTGTCGCGGAGCGCAGATGGCGTGGGCCAGTGAAGATTTTTCCCTGAATATAATATCCATCATTCATCCTCCGCTCACATCATGATTCATCGTCTCCTCACCTTCGCCCTTTTGGCGTTCGCACTCGGTGCCGCACACGCGCAGAGCATCACCGTCTACAGCAATGGCTCCGTTGAGCGCGGCGCGACCCGCCAGCTCTCCGCCTACGTGCCGCTCAGCCCCAACACCGTCACTTGGTCCGTCAACGGCATTGACGGCGGCGACTCCACCGTCGGCACCGTCTCCGCGACCGGCCAATACAAGGCTCCCAGCATCATCCCGGCGAACAACGTCGTGACCGTGCGCGCGACGAGCACGGCCTTCCCGGCGAAATTTGGCGAGGTTGTCCTCACGATTCTCCAGCCGCAGGTGTGGTTGTGGAGCGTGTCGCCGAGCTCGGTTCCCGCCGGCAGCTTCACGATCAATCTCAACGGCTCCAATTTCAACGCGACCTCAGTCGTGAATTTCGGCGGCGTGGCGCTGCCGACGACTTACAAGTCGCCCACCGGCTTGAGCGCCACCGGCACCGCCTCCGCCGCGCAGGCCGGCACGACCGTCAAGATCACCGTCACCAATCCCGGCCTCGGCGGCATGACGAGCACGTCCGTGAATCTCGCGATCACGTCGCCGCTGCCGGTGACCGTCTCGCTCAACCCTGCGACAGCCGGCGTGCAGGTGGGCGCGACGCGGCAGTTCTCCGCGACCGTGGGTGGCACTTCCAACACATCCGTCACTTGGAGCGTGAACAACATCGCCGGCGGCGACACCACCGTCGGCACCATCTCCGCCGCTGGCCTCTACACCGCGCCCGCCGCCGTGCCGAGTCCTGCGAGCGTGACCGTGCGCGCCACCAGCGCCGCAAATCCCGCAGTGTCTGGCACCGCGGCCGTCACCGTGCAGCCCCCGCCCCCGCCCGTCGTCTCGATCAATCCCACCACTGCGACAGCACAGGCGGGCCAGACGCAGCAGTTCACCGCGACTGTCTCTGGCGCCGCCAACACGTCCGTCACCTGGAGCGTGAACAACATCGCCGGCGGCAACGCCACCCTCGGCACCGTCTCCGCCTCCGGCTTCTACGCCGCGCCGCTCAACGTGCCGACTCCCGCGAACGTCTACGTGCGCGCCACGAGCGTCGCCGATCCGACCGTCGGTGCCAACGCCACGCTCACCATCACGCAGCCGCCCGGTGGCGGCGTGGGCCTCGGCACGCCGAATCTCGCCGCGGGCCGTTTCCTCGAGCAAGCCACCTACGGCCCCACGCCCGCCGCGATCGCGCACGTGAAGACGATCGGCTACGAGGCGTGGCTCGACGAACAGTTCGCGCTGCCCGGGACGCCGATCAGCAACCCCGGCGGCATGCTCATGGGCCAGGTGCAGCAGGAATATCTCGCCCGCATCACGAGCGCCCCCGACCAGCTCCGCCAGCGCGTCGTTTACGCGCTCAGCCAGATCATCGTGATTTCGGCCAACAAGAACATCTACCCGGACGAGCTCGTGCCGTATCTCCAGATTCTCAGCGCGCACGCCTTCGGTAACTACCGCGCGCTGCTCGACACGATCTCGCACAGTTCGCAGATGGGCAAATACCTCGACCTCGCGAACAGCAACAAGCCCATGGGGTTGAGCGCCGCGAACGAGAACTACGCCCGCGAGCTCATGCAGCTCTTCACCATTGGCCTCTACCTGCTCAACCCCGACGGCTCGCGCCAGCTCGACGCCAACGGCAACCCGATCCAGGCCTACACCCAATCCACCGTGCAGCAGGTCGCGCTCGCGCTCACCGGCTGGACCTTCCTCGGCCCGAACGCGAACAACTGGGAGAACTTCGCCGGTCCGCTCGTCGCGCACGAGATCAACCACGCCCAGGGCCCGAAGGTCCTCGTTGGTGTCACGCTCCCCGCCGGCCAGACCGCGGAGCAGGACATGCAGGGGGTGCTCGACTGGCTGTTCAACCACCAGAACACCGCGCCGTTCATCGCCACGCGCCTCATCCGCGCGTTCGTGAAAAGCAATCCCTCGCCCGACTTCATCGCGCGCATCTCGGCCGTGTTCGCCAACAACGGCTCCGGCGTCCGCGGCGATCTGCAGGCCGTGGTCCGCGCCATCCTGCTCGATCCCGAGGCGCGCAACGACCTCGCGCCCGCCGACGGTGGCCGCCTCAAGGACCCGCTGCAAAACGTCGCCGCGTTCGTGCGCGCCCTCGGCGGCACGATCGCGCCGGCAAATCCGCTGCCGTGGGAGTTCTCGCGCATGAGCCAGACGCCGCTCGCGCCGAACTCCGTCTTCGGCTTCTACTCGCCCCTCTACAAGATTCCGCGCACCACGCTCGGCGGCCCCGAGTTCCAGATCTACGGCCCGACCGAGTCTGTGCTGCGCGGCAACATGCTCTGGTGGATCATCGCGAACCCCGGCGCCATCTTCTCGGTCAACACCACGCCATTCCTCAACCTCGCCGGCAACACCATCGCACTCATCGATGCGTGCGACCAGACGTTCCTCTATGGCCGCATGCCGCCGGAGATGCGCCTGAGCCTCGCCCAGGCGATCAACGCGCAAGGCGACGCGCTGCAAAAAGCCCGCACCGCGATTTACCTCACCGCACTCTCCGGCTTCTACGCCGTGCAGTATTGAAACTCGAGGGGCGGCGCTCGCCGCCGCCATCCCATCTCCCAGCTCCCATCTCCAAACTCCCATCTCCGAATTCCGATCATGCAACATCGCTCCTTCATCTCCCGCCGCAGTTTCCTTGAAAAAACCATGCTGCTCGCCGGCGCCACCGGACTCGGCCGCCTCGGCCTGCTCAACGCCCGCGCGCAAACCCTGCCGACCTCGTCCGACTACAAGGCGCTCGTGTGCGTCTTCATGCTCGGCGGCAACGACGGCCACAACACCATCGTCCCGCTCAACGGCTCCGCCCTCACCGCCTACCAGGCCGCGCGCGGCTCGCTCGCGCTGCCCAGCACGAGCGCCCAGGTGCTGCCCGTCGTCGCGAAGAACGGCACGCCCTACGGCCTCAATAACGGACTCGCCGCGCTCCACCCGCTCTGGGCGCAAGGCAAACTCGGCGCGATCGCCAACATGGGCATGCTCGTCGCCCCGACCACGCGCGCCCAATACCTCGGCGCCACCGTCGGCCTGCCGTCCAACCTTTTCTCGCACTCCGATCAGGTCCTCTCGATGCAGGCCGGCGATCCCAACGGCTCCGGCGGCTCCGGCTGGGCCGGGCGCGTGGCGGATGCGACGCGCAGCCGGAACGCCGCCTCGACGTTTCCACCCGCGATCTCGTTCGCCGGCTCCTCGCTCTTCTGCTCGGGCAACATCGTGCAGTCCACGAGCCTCATCCCCGGCTACAACCTCTGGGGCGATGGCATGACCGCGTGGCCCGCGAGCGCCGCCAACGCGAAGAAGCAGGCGCTCCAGGAGATCATCACGCTCAATAGCGGCGTCTCGATGATCCAGGCCGCGAATGACGTGCGCGCCGACGCCATCGAGCTCAACGGCATGCTCACCGGCCTCCAGGGCACCGGCTTCGCGACCCAGTTCCCCGGCACGAGCCTCGGCCAGCAACTCCAGCAGGTCGCGCAACTCATCAGCCTGCGCAACCAGACCGGCATGAAGCGCCAGGTCTTCTTCTGCGCGATCGGCGGATTCGACACGCACTCGAGCCAGGATTGGGCGCACTGGAATTTGCTGACGAACATCTCCGACGCGATGGCCGCATTCTACAACGCAACCATCGAAATGGGCGTCGCCGACGGCGTGACGACCTTCACGGCGAGCGAGTTCGGCCGTAGCCTGCAACCGAGCGGCAGCGGCTCCGATCACGGCTGGGGTAACCACCATCTGGTTATGGGCGGCGGTGTGAAGGGCGGCGACCTCTATGGCGCGTTTCCCGATCTCGCACTCGGCGGCCCCGACGACACGGGCAACCGCGGTGTGCTCATCCCGACGACCTCGCTCGACCAATTTGGCGGTACCTGCGCGAAATGGTTCGGGGTGGTGCCCGAGGACATGCCATCGGTGTTCCCGAATCTGGACCGCTTCCCGACCGCGGACCTTGGCTTTCTGGCGTGAGATCAGCGCCGGCGCGCGGCAGTTGCCAGCGGGCCGGCGGACGTGCATCCTCGGGCCCGGCATGAGCGCCGATTCCAGTCCACCCGCCGTTTCACCCGCGCAGTTTCAAACCACCCGCTGGAGTTTGATCGTGCGCGCGCGTGGCCAGGGTGCCGTGGCGCGCGCGGCGCTGGAGGCGTTGTGCCGGGCCTACTGGTTTCCGCTCTATGCGTTTGCACGGCGCAACGGCGCCTCGCGGCACGATGCGGAGGATTTGACCCAGGCGTTTTTCTCCCATGTGCTCGCGAGCGATTTCATTGCCCGCGCCAATCCGGAGAAGGGCCGCTTCCGTTCGTTCCTGCTCGCGTCGCTGCGGCATTTCATGGCGAAGGAGCATGCGCGCGAAACGGCGCAGAAACGCGGTGGCGGCAACCGCCCGGTGGATTTTGACGAGCACGCCGCGGAAGAACGCCTGGGCCTGACCGCAGCGCGGGCCGAGCTTTCGCCCAGCGATCATTTCGAACGCGACTGGGCGCTCGCCTTGCTCGAACAGGCGCTGGACCGGCTTGGTGCCGAGCAGCGCGCGATGGGCAAGACGGAGCTGTTTTCCCGGCTGCGCCCGCTCCTGCGCGCCGGCCCCGAGCGCGGCGACTACGAGACGCTCGCGGTCGAACTCGGCCTGGCCAAGGGTACCCTGGCGGTGACGGTGCATCGGCTGCAGCAGCGCTACCGTGAACTTGTCCGCGCCGAAATCCTCCATACGATCACGGATGCGGACGATCTCGAGGATGAACTGCGCCACCTCCTTTCCCTTCTGCAACAGTGAAGCCAATCCCGTGCACCCTTCCCCCGCCGAGATCCTCCGGGATCCGGCGAGCGCGCCACGTCGCCGGACGCACTGGCCGGGGGCTGGGTCGCGGCGACGTTGCCCCGCGCAACTGACCGATGCAAGTGTCTGGCTCCGCACCGACCTGCCCATCCTGCCACGCGCCGCTCGATCCTCGGGTCCTGGGTGGGCTGTGCCCGCGTTGTGTGTCCGGCTGGATGCTGGCGGATTCGCCGCCCGTGCCGTTGCGGGACGGGGTCGCCATGCCGGGCCTGCCCGTGAGCCAGCTGGGGGATTACGAACTGCTCGCGGAACTGGGCCGGGGAGGGATGGGTGTGGTGTTTCGCGCCCACCAGACGAGTCTGGACCGCGTCGTCGCGTTGAAGCTGATGCACCAGTCGCTCAGCGCGGACCCCGGATATGCGGCGAGGTTTCTCCGGGAGGCGCGCCTGGCGGCCAGTCTGCGGCATCCTGGAATCGTGACGATCTACGATCTCGGCCGGCTCGACGGCGTGCCGTTCTTCACGATGGAGATAGTCGAGGGATCCAGTCTGGAAAGGCTGCTGGCCGACGGCCCGGTCGCGGCCGCGCGCGCGGCGGAACTGGTGATGATCGTCGCCCTGACGATCGCTCACGCGCACGAGCGCGGGGTGGTGCACCGCGATCTGAAACCTTCGAATGTGCTGCTCGATCTCGACGGCCGTCCAAAGCTCGCGGACTTCGGACTCGCCAAGGATCTCACGGCCCCGGCGCCCCAGGGCACGACCCAACCGGGATTTGTGGTCGGGACGCCGGCGCACATGGCCCCGGAGCAGGCGGCGGGCGACACGAGCGGCCAGCCGGCGGTCGACATCTACGGGCTTGGCGCGCTGCTCTACCACCTGCTCACCGGTGGTGCGCCGCACTCGGCGACGACGTTGGAAGCCATCCTCCGCCAGATTGTCGACGAGGTGCCGCTGGCGCCCTCCACACTCGTGGCCGATATTCCCGCGCCGATTGAGGCGATCACGATGCGCTGCCTGGCCAAACGACCCGAGGAGCGCTATGCTACGGCCCGCGACGTGGCGGCAGAGCTGGAACGGTTCCTCAGCGGGCAGCCCGTGCAGGCGATGGGCGAGGCGGCGGGTCGCACGACCTTTCTGCTCGACGCGGCGAGCCCGCGGCTGCGCGCCTACGATCTGTTCCTCCAGGCGCAGCGCCAGCACGACGAACGGGGCCTCGTTTCGGATTCCATGGCCGAAGTGGAGGCGTTGCTGCAGGACGCGTTGCGACTCGATCCGCGCCTGGCCCGCGCCCATCTGCTCTTGTGCGAGATCCACCTCGCGCACTTCTTCGTGGGTTTCGATCCGTCAGTGGCGCGGTTGCGCAAGGCCGAGGCGGCGCTGGCGGCGGCGGAGGCGCTCGGCGCCGAGGCGACCGAGCTCATGCGCATGCGCGGCTTCTTCCTCTACTGGGGCCGGCGCGACAATGTCGCGGCGGCCCGGGCGTTCGAACACGCGGTCCGGGCGATGCCGAATAGCGCCGACGCGATCTACAACCTCGCCCTGGTCCACCGCCGTTCAGGGCGGTGGGAGAAAGCGATTGCGGGGCTGCACCGGGCGCGGGAGCTCGATGCGCGTAATCCGCGCATCGCCCGCGAAATGGCCTATACGCTCGAAATGCTGCGGGACTATGCCGGGGCGCTGCACGTGTTTCGCAGGCAGCAGGTTCTCTCGCCGAACGATCCCGCGCTCCAGGCGCTGGTCATCGTGACCCAGCTCTGTCTCGACGGCGATTTGGATGCGGCCTGCGCGGCGCTCGCGACGCAGCCGGCGGACGCCGACGGCATTCTCGGCAAGTGGCGGGCGTTGTTCGAGGCTTGGCGCGGGCGAAGCGTGGAGGCGCTCGCCGCGCTGCCGCCGTTGCTGGCCCGGGGCGGCGTGGGGCTCGCCGAGGAACTACTGCTGCAGGCGCGCGTGCGGCAACTGGCCGGCGACCCCGCCTGGCGGCCGATGGCGGTGCGGGCGGCCGGGGTGTTGCAGCCGGAGGTCGCCGTCGAGCATGCGGGTGCCGCGGTCCCGCTGATGATGCTCGCGACGATCGAGGCGATGTTGGGCGACGGCGCGGCGGCCTTGCGGCGCGCCGATCGCGCGGTGGAGCTGAGGTTGGCGAGCGGTGACGCCGTCCTCGGTGCGGTGCTGGCGGGCGCCCGCCTGATCCTGCGTGAGCCGAGCCGGTTGCAGGTCTGCGCGCTCCTCGGGCCGGAAGCGGACGAGTGCTTTTTCGCAGAGCTGAAGAAATGGATCAACCAGCCGTCGGCGGTCGATCCGGTGATGCTGAAACTCGATCCAGCATTTGCGCGGTTGCGCGGGGATGCGCGGTTCGGGGCGTTAATCGCGGAAGCGCAGGTGCCGCTGCCAGCCGCGCCCTAGACCGGATATTGCACGCTCTCCTCTCCGGCGAAACTGCACGCGACCGACCCCCGATGGATCGGCCCCAGCGTGCGGCGAAATCGCTTGGCGCGCCCGCGCGCGTCGCGGCATGATGGCCGCGACCAATGAACAGCGCCCACCGCACGACCTTCCGCCAGCTTTGGTGGGCGCCACTCCTGTGCCTTGGCGTCGCGTGGGGCCTGGGGCTCACTCCCCTTGTCCACTCGCTCGAATGGCGGACCCTCGACTGGCGCACCGCGTTTCGCGTGTATTTCCAGCAAACGCCCGACCCGCGCATCGCGGTCGTCATCTACGGCGACGAGACCGATGCCGCCTCGCCCGCGTTGCAGTGGCCGCCGGATCGCAGCGTGCACGGCGATTTGCTCCGGTTCATCGCCGTCGGCAAACCCAAGGTGATCACGTTTGATGTGATCGTTGATGCGACGCGCGAGGGCGAAGGCGACGCCAAGCTGGCGAACGTCGTGGGTCTGCTGGCCCGCCGCGGGGTGAAGGTCGTGACCGCGGCCTTTCGCAACAGCGAGCCCGGCGAGCCGGCACCCGGCATGGAGGGCCCCACGCGGCCGCTGCAAAACGTCGTGGGCGACCTCGACCGCCTGCTCGGGGACAAGGATGCCGTCCGCCCGTTTCCGCTGCTGCGCGCGGTGAGCCGTTACGGCTTCGCCGACATCCCGCAGGGTAGCGACGGCGTCCAGCGGGAGATTCCGGTGGTGGTCCGCATCGGCCGCGACGTGTTTCCCTCGCTCGCGCTGCAAACGCTCATGTGTTACCTCGACGTGCCCGAAGAGAAGGTGCGGCTGCGGCTGGGCGACGCGCTTTATCTGGAAACGCCCGCGCGCACGTGGCGCCTGCCGGTCGACGAGACCGGCCGGTTCCTGCTCAACTACCGTTACGACCGCGACGAACTCGGCGACGACTTCGCGACCTACAGCGTGCTGCAGGTGCTCGTGCAAACGAATGCGTTCTATGTCGAAAAGAAGCCCTTCGCGCCCAAGCCGCCGCCGTTCGAGGACCGCATCGTGCTGATCGGGCAGGCGGTCACGGGCAAGGCCGACGCCGGCGCGACCCCGCGGAGCGGACTCACGCCCCTCGTGCTCGTGCATGCCAATTTCATCAACAACGTGCTCGCCGGCGATTTCGCGCGACGCGTGCCTGCGTGGGCGATTTGGGCGGGCGCGCTGATGCTGGGCTATGCGGGCCTGTGGTGGCTGGCGGATCGCTCGGTGCTGGTGCTGTGCGGCGGGGCGGTATTCGGAGTCGTGAGTTATCTCTCGGTCGGGGTGTGGTCGTGGGTGTGGTGGAGCTGGTGGTTTCCGCTGACGGCGCCGCTGGCTGGCTTCGGGGCGCTGCAGTTCATCGTCATCGGCAACCGCATTGTGCGGGAGCAGCGCCAAAAGCAGGAGATCAAGGGCATGTTCGGCAGCTACCTTTCGCCCGTGCTGGTCGAGCGCATGGCGAAGAGCGGCCAGTTGCCGCAGCTCGGCGGGCACGAGGAGGAGATCACCGCGTATTTTTCGGACATCCAGGGATTCTCGTCGTTTTCGGAAAAGCTGCCGCCCGCCCGGCTGGTGGCGCTCATGAACGAGTATCTCACGGTCTGCACCGACATCGTCCAGGACGAGCAGGGCACGCTCGACAAATACATCGGCGATGCGGTGGTGGCGATTTACGGCGCGCCGATTACGCTGCCGGACCACGCGTTTCGCGCGTGCGTGGCCGCCGAGCGCGTACAACTGCGCATCGGCGAACTCCGCGCGAAGTGGCGCGCCGAGGGCGACAGGTGGCCGGAGGTCGTCTGGAACATGCGCGCGCGCATCGGGCTCAACACCGGCCGTTGCGTCGTCGGCAATATGGGCAGCCGCTCGCGCTTCAGCTACACCATGATGGGCGACGACGTGAATCTCGCCGCGCGCATGGAATCGGGCGCGAAGGCGTGGGGCGCGTATACGATGTGCACCGAGGCCACGAAGCTCGCGTGCGCCCACCACGGCCGCGATCGGGTGGTGTTTCGGCCGCTCGGAAGAATCGTCGTCAAGGGCCGCGCGCAACCCACGGAGATTTTCGAAATTGTCGGGCTCAAGGAAAACGTGACGGCGCAAACGCTCGAGGGCCTCGGGTTCTTTCGGCAGGGCCTCGCTTGCTACCAGGCGCAGGACTGGGCCGGCGCGCGGGAGTTTTTTGAACGCAGCGCGAAGCTCGAGCCACACCAGCCCGGCACTCCGGGAGTTACCGGCAACCCCTCGCGCATCTATCTGGACATCGTCGAACACTTCAAGGCCGACCCCCCCGGCGCCAACTGGGACGGCGTTTACCACATGAAAGAAAAGTAAGCTGCCGGGGAGAATCTCGCTTGGTGGCGGTTCGGCGCCCGGAGGGATCCTCCGGGACATCTCACGATAGCCCTTGAAACTGGAAGCGGCTCCGATACGATGTCGGCGTTTGCTGGCGGAACCGGCCTTGGATCTTCAATTCACCAACCCATGAAAAAACTACTGAGTCTCGTTGCGGCTGCGGCTTTCGCGGCGCTGTCGGCGGCCACCGCCCAGGCGCAGGATTCCAAAATCGTCAAGCTCATCGGCAACCCCGCCAACGCCACCATCACGCGCGGCGGGCAGACCTTGCCGGCGGCCGACGGCATGCCCATCCTGGTCGGCGACGTGATTAACGCCGGCGCGGGCGTCGATGTTTTCTACCAGCCGTACTTGGGTGCCGTCGCCACGTTGAAGGCCGGAGGCAAGGCCAAGGTCGAAGCAATTGAAGCGAAAGATGCCTTGCTCGACATGACGGGCGGCGGTTCGGTCGTCGCGCAGATCGAGCCCAATAAGGGCAATAAGTTTTCGGTGCGCACGCCCAAGGGCGTCGCTGCCGCGCGGGGGACCATCTACAACGTGACGGTTGCCGGGCAGGCCTACACAGTGGTGACCATGGGTGGCACCGTTCAAGTGCTTACGGGAACTTTTACCACGATGAACGCGGTCTCCACCGCCGTTACTCAGGGTGGTGCCAACTCGGTGAGCCTTAGTGCCCGTCAATAAATAAGGTTTACATCTTTGGAAAGCCGCTGTAATCCTATGAGTAGATGGTGCATGTCCGTGATATTCGAAAGAAGCTGCGAGTTTTGTGGCCGCATCTCAGTGAAAGGTCGCGACGAATGATT
>SXGU01440844.1_pt1 | contig 47034 bp, 41 predicted proteins | sample 3174531 | NCBI WGS metagenome assembly SXGU01 (sample SAMN11356863, study PRJNA531348) | freshwater metagenome | isolation source: freshwater sample F1-140 | place: China: Fuxian Lake, Yuxi | collected 2017-12-25 | reverse complement strand
TGAAAGGGAAAGTCAGGTCAAGAAAAATATTTTGAAGGAGGAGTTTGATACATCACCGGTAGCGACTCCTAAGGATTTGTTTTGCCTAAATATTTTCAGTTTCATTTTGAATCGGATCAAACGTTTCATAAGGAATCACTGGAATAGTCTACATATGCTTTAGTTGAGTCATTGTTGTACCGATAAATTCTTTATGAAATATGAGTGTAATTTTAGATTTATAACTTTTCTGATATTGCAATTTACATCTTTATTTTTGAATGGTTGTAGTGGTTGTTCATATTTTTATTTGAATATTTCTAGTTTAGATAATTCAACTTTGGTAGATAATGGTAATACTCAAACTCCAACTCCAACCGAGTTACCAGAAATTTCATTTTCAGATATTAAGTCAAATTCTTTAATTGTTAATTGGAGTGGTGCAAGTTCAGAGGTTTTAAAATATACAATTGCTTATGGGACTTCGACAGGAGAATATAGTTCTACTTTAGAAATTGATTCAAGTTTATCTAGTTTCAAAGTTGAAAATCTTACTTATTCAACTCAATATTTTTTTATTATTAAAGCAGAATACTCCAATAATATAATACTAACAAGTCAAGAGAGGTTTGTAACAACTAACTCTTTCACCTGTGCAGATCATCTTACTTCAAGTATTTTGAATATTAAGGGTATGGGAACAATCTCTGATCCATATATTATTTGTTCTCCTTTTCAGTTTAAAACTCTTGCCAAAATAGAGTCGGTTTCTTATTTAGATAAAAGTTTTGAGTTGGGTAGAGATATAGATTTTTCTCAACTTGTGGAACCATACGACCCAATTGGTTCTTTGACTTTTCCGTTTATGGGGCAATTAAACGGTCAAAATTTTACCCTATCTAATTTAAACATCGTAACATTAGGCACAGTATCAAATGTTGGTTTGTTTGGTGTCACAAAAAAAGCTCAATTTCAAAAATTAAAATTAAACAACTTTAATTTTCAAATTAATAGTAGTGCCAGTAATGTTGCTGCTTTAATTGGTCAATCTTTGAATAATACATTTATTGAAAACATTGAGTTAAAAAATATTAATCTCAATGTTCTTAACGGTGACAATATAGGTGGAGTTTTAGGTTATGGTGATGCAAATGTTATTCATTTAAATACTGATGAGGTCAGTAGTCTACAAGGTAAATCCAATGTAGGAGGTGTTATTGGGTATTGGATTAATAAATCTGAGTCTGGTAATGTGGTTTATATTCTCCAAAATAATATAAATGATGCAATTGTAAGTTTATCTTTAAATGGAACTGAATCTGTTGGTGGACTTGTTGGAGTTTCTTCAGCAGAACATCTGACAGGCAGTTATCAAAATGTAATTTTGAAATCTAATTTCGGAGGCATGATCACAACGACAGCTACAACTGCATCAATTAACATTGGAGGATTAGTTGGGTTTAATGATACTATCATAAATATTTTGAGAACTAAGTATAATGGAATAATTAATAATTGTGGATCATTTTGTGGTGGCATAATTGGAAAAAGTTTTTCAATCATGATAATGAATATAGAAAGTTGTTTATCTGAAGGTATTATTTATGGAAATTTTGATGTTGGTGGAATATATGGTTACTTATTGAACGGAAATGTTAGATACACAAAATCAAGCTCCATGATTTATGGAAATAATGCGGTTGGAGGTTTTGGAGGATACAGTAATCAAGTTACTTTTAATCATGTGGTATTTTCTGGAACTATTGATAAATACACTGATTCTGAAGTGGACCATGTTGGTGGTTTTTTTGGCGAAGCTACTTCTAATTCAACTTTGTATAATGGTATTAGTTATGGAAAGATTCTTAGTGCAGGATCAATAAGTGGAGGAATTTTGGGTAACAACAATTCTGCAAGTGGAATTCCTACTGTATCGAAAAGTTTTTGGGATAAAGATATTTCAGGACTGACGCAATTTTGTGGAGGTACAAATGGTTCAAATTGTAATACTGCAGGTATGCTTAATCTAGGAAGATCAAATGCTGAACTTCAATCCCCAAGTACTATTGCAACCTTAACTTCAAATGATAGCAATTGGACTTTTTTTGGAGTTGCTGATGATGCTAACCCATTCGCTCCGATTGATGATTGGGTAATATCAGTAAAAAGTGGAATGCCAGATTTATTACTTTTTGGATTTGATCCTTTAATTCATCATCCCTTTGGAGTTGGAATGGGGTCTGGAACAATTTCTGATCCATTTTTAATTGATCATAGTGATGATTTAAATTTAATTTCTAAAAATTATTTTTTAAAAGGCGATCATTATTATAAACTCATCTCAGATATAGATTTTACTCAACTCTCCTCTAGTTTTGTTAAGTGGGATTTTTTTAATGGAGTTTTTGATGGCAATAATTATTTTTTTAAAAAATTAGTGATAAATAGTACAGGGGTTTCAAATTTAGGTTTAATAGGAGCAAGTTCTGGCAGTTTAATTCAAGATTCGGTTTATTCATTTAAATCTTTGTCCGATGAAATATTTTTTATTGGTCAATTCAAAAATTTAAATATTTCTCAATTTTCACTAACTGGTAATAATACAGTAGCTGCCTTAAACGCCAATGATTTTCAAATGCTTTCTTTAGATAATGTGAATGTGACAAGTTCGACTTTTGTTGGCCAGAATTTTGTGAGTTCACTAGGTAGAAATTGTTTTTCTGTAAAAAACTCTATAGCCAATGTTGTGGTCAGTGGGCACAACACAATTGGGGGAGTTTGTTCTTTTGTGATATTTTTTGAAAATGTAATCAGTTCTGGTTCTATTCAGGGGTATAATAATGTAGGAGGAGTTTTTGGTAGTAATTCATCTCAATTTGGAACTGAAATTGATTTTTCAAATTTTAAAAATTCAATTGGTGCTCATTTTAGTGGAAATGTTGTTTCAACAGGTACCAATGCAGGTGGAATATTTGGCTCTGCAGGAATGATGAGTGTATCACAATTAAAATTAAATAATTCGTCTCGAATTAACGGAAATGAGAATGTAGGTGGTCTAGTTGGAGAAATGACATATGGCTCTATATCAAACTCATCAGTAAGGGGAGCAATGAGTACTCCCTTCCAAATTGTGGGGCAAAAAAATGTTGGTGGAGCTATAGGTCAAATCAGTGATATAAATCCAATTTTATTTTTATTCTATGGATGGTCTGGAAATCTAAAGTTTCAATCTGTCGATCAAGTTGCAATTAATCATGGAACTATTACTGCTCAAAATCAAGTGGGGGGATTAATTGGTGTAACTTCCGGAAGTTTAACAAGTAAAGTAATTTCTAACTCATATTCTCAAGCGCAAATTACAACAAGTGGAGGAAGCGATAGTGTTGGTGGACTAATAGGATTGATAACTTCTGCAGGCACAATTGGAGAGACAGTAACATTATCAAATTTATACTATGCAGGCATCATAAGTAGTTCGGCCTCTAATGTTGGTGGTCTAATAGGGGTTAATTCCTCTTCTAATACAATTTTTAATTATAATTTTTGGGACTCAACAAAAAATGCAAGTTTAAGTTTTTTAAGCGTAGGTAATGGAGGTGTTTTTTCGTCTGCAGAGATTGAGCCTAAATCAACATCTGAATTGACGACTAACCAGCCCTATTTGAATGGAGGTTGGGATTTAAATTCAATATGGACATCTTCAGGTACTTTAAACCAAGGATATCCAGAATTAAGTTTTTGAGAATTAAATTTTAAAAATTATTATAGTGGGGAGATTAATAATCTCCCCACTATAAACATAACGTACTCTCTATTTAGCTTCTAACATTTTCAAAACATTTAATTTTCCACCTGTTACAAGTTTTCCTTGTAATTCTGGAACAGCTACAGTGTTGTTTAACAATGCTGCTTTAACTTCTTGCCAAGTTTTTTCTGGATAAGCTGACCAATAAAGTGCAGCAGCGCCAGCAACATGAGGAGTTGCCATTGAAGTACCATCCCAGAAAACTTCAATTCCTAACATAGGTAAATCAACAACTTTATCTGAATAACCTCCGCCAACTACAGTTGAATAAATTTTTACACCAGGTGCACCCAAATCAACGGAGCGAACGCCCCAGTTTGAAAAAGATCCAAACTTATTTGAAGAGTCTAAAGCTGCAACGCTCACGATGATATCATGATTATAGCTTGCAGGATAACCTGGTTTTCCATCTGTATCATTGTCATATCCAACACCTTGGTGACCATTACCTGCAGCTGCGATAAATAAAGCTCCGTGATCTTGTGCGTACTGAATAATATCTTTTAGAGCTTGGTTTGAAGCATCTTCTGCTGGATCTTCACCTTCTGAGCCCCATGAGTTTGATAAAACTTTTGCACCATTATCAACAGCATACTTTATTGCTTTAATGGCTCCATCAGTAGTGCCTGAACCTTTTTCATCCATAAATCTTAGAGTCATGATCTGTACATTTGGAGCAACACCACTGATACCAATAGAATTGTTTCCTCGAGCGGCAACGTTTCCAGCGCAATGAGTTCCATGTCCTGGGTTTCCACCACCAAAAATAAGTTTTAATTGTTCAACTGCTACGTCATAGGGCTTATTATCATTACGAGCCATATCCCATCCGATAATATCATCTGCATAACCATTATTATCATCATCAACACCATTTGATGATTTATCTTTACCATTGGTATCAACTCCAGTTTCGCCAGGATTTCTCCATAAATTTGCAACTAAATCAGGATGTGTGTAATCTGTTCCTGTATCAAGTACAGCAACGATCATTGATCTATTTCCTTTATGGATTTTCCACGCTTCTTTGCCGCCAATATCATTCATACCCCATTGTTTATTAAGGTCAGAATCAATGCCGACTTTTTCGTTAGTTGGAGCATTTGGAATTGGTGGATTATCTGTTTGAGCGTCAGTGCTCGGAGAGCTTTCTAGAGCTTTTGCTATCAATGATCTTTGATATGGATTATTAACTTTGTAATTTTCAAGTAATTTAATTTTGTAATTGGGTTGTACATATTCAACCATTTCATTACTTTGAAGTGTTTGTTTTAAAGTTAGTCCGTTATTAAATCGCACATTTGATGCAGCAGATGATTTTACATGAACCCATTCATCTGTTAGTGTTTCAACTTTTTGATCTCCAGTTGAAAATGTTTTCATAAAACGAAAACTATTTAATGTTCCTGGTTTTAACTTTACGAGAAAGTCCTGTCCCGCGTTAGAAACCGTCCCTTGAAGTGTGGCAAATAAAACCACTAGGCTTAAAGTACTAGCCTTCATAATATCCCCTCCTTGTAGTGATTTAAATTTATTTTAAGAAATAACTTCTCATATTTAAGTCTGATTGATTGCTTCGCAATTGTATCAAACATAATCATGAGCAGTTTTTTTCTTGTTTAATATAAATATTAAATCATTTTATTATATTGAAAAACTACGATCCCTCCGAAAGTAGCTTTCCAATTGACAGAAAGTCTTGCTTTTAAAATTCAATTTGACAAGTAGAAATATTATTTTCGTGGCATTTTCTATTATTTTAATCGTGACAACATGTTCTATTTACCATTTAAATTTTGTTGTATAAAATTGTTTAATTGAATTAATAACATGAACTTATATTATGAAACCTTAGGTTGAAATTAAAAAAAAGAAAAAAACTTCTCGCAATTGTGTCTGGTAAAACTAGTTTTCGTCCAGATTTATTCTGGAGAAGTAAAAGGATTTGTTTATGAATACAAATGCTCGCGTTCCTGTGAATGTGCAGCCTTCAGATGAAGAGTTATCAAAGTCTTTTGCTTTCACTTCGCGGTTAGAAGATATCGTGGCTTGGGGAAGAAAAAATGCATTATGGCCATTACCCTTTGGAACCGCATGTTGCGGTATCGAAATGATGTCTGTCATGGGACCAAGATATGATTTAGCTCGTTACGGAGCTGAAGTTGTTCGATTCTCTCCACGACAAGCGGATTTATTACTTGTTGCTGGAACCATCACCGAAAAAATGGCACCTATTTTAGTCCGAATTTATCAACAAATGTTGGAACCAAAATACGTTATTGCAATGGGCGCATGTGCTAGCTCCGGTGGTTTTTATCGCGCTTACCATGTACTTCAAGGTTGTGATAAAGTTATACCCGTAGATGTTTATGTACCTGGTTGTCCACCAACTCCTGAGGCTGTGTTAGATGGAGTAATGTCTCTTCAACGAATGATTGCATTACAACAACCTCGCCCTTGGAAAGATCAATGGAAAGGACTTTTAACATGAGTCTTACAATAGATACACTTAAACAACAGTTATCTAGCAATGTAAAAGTTGATAACTTATTCTTTGCTACAAATTTTGGTGATGATGTTATTGTTGCACCTAAAGAAGAAATTTTTGTTCTTTTAAAATCTTTAAAAGAAAATAATCAGTTTGATTTTTTAATCGATATTTGTGGTGTGGATTATCCAGATAGAGAACAGCGTTTTGAAGTGGTCTACCACTTATACTCATCTGCTAATAATAATCGATTGCGAGTAAAAACTAATGTTAAAGAAAATGAATGGGTTGATTCTGTTATTTCTATTTGGAAAGGTGCTGATTGGTTTGAAAGAGAAGCCTTTGATTTATTTGGTATCCCATTTAAAAATCATCCCAATCTTAAAAAAATCTTAACACATCATGAGTTTGTAGGTCATCCATTACGTAAAGATTATGAAGCCAATCAACAACAACAATGTACAACTGTATTGCCCTTGCAATTTGATAACGAAAATGGTGTTGATGGAACCATTTTAGATCCAAAATTTGTACCAATAAATATTGGGCCTTCACATCCTGCGACCCATGGAACATTACGGATTATGGCAGAGCTTGATGGCGAAACAATTGTTCGAGCCAATGTTGAAATTGGTTACCTTCATAGATGTTTTGAAAAGATGGCCGAGACCCACACTTACAATCAAGTCATTCCCTATACTGATCGGTTAAATTATTGTTCTGCTCCAATGAATAATGTTGGCTATTGTAAAACTGTTGAAAGATTATTGGGTGTTGATATCCCACCAAAAGCAAAAGCATTACGAGTAATTTTATCAGAACTTTCTCGTGTTATTGATCACATCATAGCAGTCGGTACAGGTGCTGTGGATCTTGGTGCCTTAACTGGTTTTTTCCATTTGTTTACATATCGTGAAAAAGTTTATACATTGTTTGAAAGACTTTGTGGTTCACGCTTGACAGTGGCTCTTACTCGAGTGGGAGGAATGGCTCAAGATGCAAGTCCTGCTTGGATTCAAGAGGTTCTAGCATTTTGTAAAGAAATGAAAGTTGCTATTGATGAAATAGATCAATTATTAATTGGAAATAAAATTTTTAGAAAAAGAACTGAAGGTGTTTGTCCTATTAAACCCCATGAAGCTATTCAGTGGGGATACACTGGTCCTTTATTAAGAGCATCTGGTGTAGCACATGATCTTCGTAAAGCTCAACCCTATTATGGTTATGAGCAATTGGATTTTGATGTTCCTATTGGAACTAATGGAGATATTTTTGATCGCTATTTAGTGCGTGTTGAAGAGATGAGACAATCTATTCGTATAGTAGAGCAAGTTTGTAAAAATATGCCAGAAGGTGATTACACAATTCGAGATAAAAATATTGTTTTACCAGCTAAAAAAGATGTTTATGGAAATATTGAAGGATTGATGAATCATTTTATGTTGGTTGTAAAAGGATTTAGACCTCCAGTTGGTGAAATATATGATGCGACAGAAGCTGCTAATGGTGAATTGGGTTTTTATCTCGTATCAGATGGTTCTGCAAATCCTTATCGTTTAAAAGTAAGACCTCCATGCTTTGCAATTTATCAGTCCTTCCCAAGTGTAGTTAAAGGAACATTAATTGCTGATGCCATTGCCACTGTTGCAAGTATGAACGTTATTGCTGGAGAGTTAGATAGATAATATTAGATGATATGTATTAAATTATTTATTGAGATTTAAAATAAATTAAAAGAGTGATTATTAAAAATCACTCCAAACAAAAAGTACAACTTCCATTTTAATTTTTATTTATTATGGATTGTTTTTAGCGGAGTCCGCATTATGTTTAAGTTATCAGACGAAGGACTTAAAAAAGTCCAAGAAGAGTTAAAAAGATATGAGAGCAAGAATTCAGCTATCATCCCTGCGCTGTATATTGCACAAAAAGAAAATGGGGGATGGATTTCTGAAGAGATTATTGGATATTTATCGGAAGTGATGGGACTTCCAGCCTCTAAAATCAATGAAGTTTTTAAGTTCTATACAATGTTCAATCAAAAGCCAGTAGGGCAGTATCATGTTCAGTTTTGTAATAATATTTCTTGTGTTTTAAATGGAAGTAGAGAAGTGGCTTCCGAAGTATTAAATAAAATGCATACAAAAATAAATGATATTTCATTGGATGGAAAATATTGTTTTTCATTTGTCGAATGTTTGGGGTCTTGTGGAACAGCACCAATGATGCAAATAAACGATGAATACTATGAAAACCTCACTGCAGAAAAAGCTGTAGAAATCATTAAGGGGCTCAAGTAATTATGGATACTAAAAATCTTGAAGTAAAATATTTGTCTGAACACTACAGTAATCCTGAGTATAAAACTATTGAGGGTTATAAAAAACTTGGTGGTTATGAAACATTAAAAAAATCTTTAGGTCTTCAACCTCAACAAATAATTGATGAGGTAAAGGCTTCTGGATTAAGAGGTCGAGGTGGAGCAGGTTTTCCCACTGGAGTTAAATGGGGCTTCTTACCTAAAAATGGTGAACCTCGTTACTTACTTTGTAATGGAGATGAGGGTGAGCCTGGTACTTTCAAAGATCGTTTAATTTTTGAAGAGGCTCCCCATCAATTGATAGAAGGTATGATTATCTCTGGTTTTGCTGTTGGTTCAAATAAGGGATATATTTATATTCGTGGTGAATATAAAAAACCAACTGGCGTAATAGAAAAAGCTTTGCGTGAAGCTTACGATGCGGGATTTCTTGGTAAAAACATTTTGGGATCAGGTTTTAATTTTGATTTGGATGTTTACTGGGGAGCTGGAGCATATATTTGCGGAGAAGAAACTGGAATGATCTCATCTCTTGAAGGTGAGAAAGGGCAACCTAAATTAAAACCTCCATTTCCAGCAATTCAAGGATATTTAAAAAAACCAACAATAGTAAATAATGTTGAAACGCTTGCTGCTGTTGTTAATATTATGCGAGATGGTGCATCTACTTATAAAAAATGGGGCACTGAAAAATCTTGTGGTACAAAATTATTTTCATTGAGTGGTAATATTGTAAAACCAGGTAACTATGAAGTGCCTTTAGCGTTTCCGTTAAAATCATTAATTTATGATTTGGGTGGCGGTTTAAAACCTGGGCGTAAATTAAAAGCCGTAATTCCAGGGGGATCATCGGCACCTGTCTTAACTGCAGAAGAAGTTGAACGTTGTAATTTAGATTATGAATGTTTAGCAGGAATGGGCTCCATGCTTGGTAGCGGTGCTGTCATTGTTATTGATGATTCACAATGTATGGTCGATTTGTTAGGAGTGTTGACTCATTTTTATCACCATGAAAGTTGTGGCCAATGTACACCTTGCCGCGAAGGTACTGGATGGTTAGATAAAATTGTTCATTCTATATTGAATGGAAAAGGACGATTGCAAGATATCGAGCTATTAGAAAAAGTTGCTAATAATATGAAGGGGAAAACTATTTGTGCCCTTTCAGATGCGGCAGCATTACCTGTATTAAGTTTTGTTTCTAAGTTTAGAGATGAATTTGAATTTTATGTCCGTGAAGGACGCTCTAAAGTGAGAGGAGTTGCCCATGCCCAAATGCACCATTAATGGTAAAGAATTAGAAGTTAAAGATGGAACAACTATTATTCAAGCAATGCATGAAAATGGACAAAAAATTGCTCACTACTGTTGGCATCCTGGCTTAAGTGTTGCTGGAGTTTGTCGTTTGTGTATGGTTGAGATTGAAGGAAATCCTCGTGTTCAAATCGCATGTAATACTGTGGTCACAGAAGGAATGAAAATTAATAATACGAGTGCTAAAGTTAAAGATGCAGTTAAATGGGGACTTGATTTTCATTTAATTAATCATCCACTTGATTGTCCTATTTGTGACCAAGCCGGTGAGTGTGGATTGCAAGATCAATATATGGAATATGGGCAGTATGATTCTGAAATGGCTGAACATAAGGTTAAAAAAAGAAAAGTTGTAGATCTTGGTGATCGTGTTGTTTTAGATTCTGAACGTTGTATTTTATGCTCTCGTTGTGTGCGTTTTACAGATGAAGTTACAAAAACAAATGAGCTTGGTATTTTTAATCGTGGAGATCGTAGTGAGATTGGAACTTTTGATGATAAACCATTACGTAATAAATACTCCGTAAATGTTGTAGATATTTGTCCTGTGGGTGCTTTAACCTCTAAAGATTTTCGTTTTAAACAAAGAGTATGGTATCTTAAAGAAGCGCAAACTATTTGTACTGGTTGTTCAACGGGTTGTAGTGTAAAAGTTTTCTTTAATAAAGAGGGAGTTTTTAGAATTAAGCCATTTAATAATCCAAGCATAAATGGATATTGGATGTGTGATGAGGGTCGTGATACTTATAAATTTGTAAATCCAGAAAATCGTTTATTAAAAGCACGAGTTAAATCTGAAGGAACAGCTTTTCATGAACTCACGGCTGGAGCAGCGGCTAAAGATATATTTAGAAATTTATCGAATGGTGCACTTCAAGGTGCTTCTTTAGTGATGACTGGTCAACCAACCACTGAAGAGATGTATTCAATGGTTACGACTTTTGTAAATCAATTTAAATCTAAAAAAATATACCATTGGAAAAATAATCCAGAAAAATGGAATGAGTTTGATGGTCTTTTAATTCGTGGAGATAAAAATCCAAATACTAAGGGATTAGAACAAGCTTTTGAAAAACATCAAGTGCCAACCTCAGGATCTCCTTTTGATGAATTAGTAAAAGAACTAAATGCAGGAACAGTTAAAACTTTAGTAGTCGCATTTCCTGATAATCATACAGTTTATCCTGATGTGAGAGAAAAATTAGATTTATTTTCAAAGGCTAAAAATTTAATTATTTTGTCGGCATGTAAGCATGAGTGGTTTGAAGGTTTTCAAGGTAATGTTTGGATTATTCCTACAAAAACTTTTGTTGAAAAAAATGGTACCTATATTAATTATGCAGGAACTGCGCAAAAAGTTAAAAGAGCTACGACTATAGTAAGTGAAGCATTAACCTTGTCTGAAGTTGCAACTTTAATTTCAGGTGGAGATGTGACGGTTGAGCATATTGATCCTTTGATTGATCTTAATAAAAACGCAAGTACTGTGACTTATGAAACTCGTAAGAAAAATGAATTTACTTATCGTCCAGGAGGAAATCCATGAGTGTTGTTCAAAAAAAAGGTCCTAACTCAAGTTGGTATTTATCTGGAATTTTAACAGGACTCGGAATCACATTTAGTCATATGATAAAAAATTTGTTTAATAAAAAACAAATGACTACTATTAATTATCCTGAAGAAAAATATGAGTATGGACCTCGATTTAAAGGTAATCATATTTTAACAGTAAAAAAAGATGGCAGTTTGAGATGTACAGCATGTATGTTATGTGCCACCAATTGTCCTGCAGATTGTATTAAAATTGTAGCGGCAGAAAGCCAAGATGCATCTGTTGAAAAATATCCGATAAGTTATGAAATTGATATTTTAAGATGTGTGTATTGTGGTTATTGTGAAGAAGCTTGTCCTGTGGATGCCATTCGTATGGGTCCAGAGTGGCAAACTCCAGGAGTTAATGGTTCAAACTTTATTTATAATATTGAAAAACTCGCATACCGTCCGCAATTAAAAGGTGGCATTGTTTCTACAGTAGACGATGAAGAAAGACATAAATCTGGAATCTAGTCTTGAGAATTTAAATTTTAATGTTGCTATCCTTGCCGTAGGAACAGAGATTACTACTGGGCAAATTTTAAATTCAAATACCCAATGGTTATCGCAGGAACTTTTTAAAGAGGGTTTTGCGATAACTCATCATATGGCCGTGCCAGATGATCATGAATTAATTTATAATGCATTAAAGTTTTTAACATTTACTTGCAGCTGTAATTTGATTTTTGTGACCGGTGGATTAGGCCCTACAACCGATGATTTTACGAGAGAGGTTGTTGCTAAGTTTGTTAAACAACCTCTCAATTGGAGTGAGGACAATTGGGCTAGAGTTGTAGCAAAATTAAATTTTAAGAGTGTTCAAATTCGCGATATGCATAAAAATCAAAGTTACTTTCCAAAAGATGCCATCATTCTTGAAAATCAAGTTGGCACAGCAGATGGCTTTTCAATCAATTTTCAAGGGTTAAATTTAATTCAAGTTTATGTTTTACCTGGGCCTCCTAAAGAATTACAAAATATATACACCAATGAAATTTTACCTAAAATTAAAAATCTAGTTCCTGAAAATTTAAAATGGACTCAAATAATTTACACAACAACGGGTTTACCAGAAAGTGAAGTGGCTGCTTCTGTGAATTCTGTGTTGTCTAAAGAAGATTCACAGTTAATTGCGTATAGGGTTCATAAACCAATGGTTGATGTAAAATTAATTTTTCAGAAAAAAGACCAACAAAAATTTGACCTGATCGCTCAAAAGATACATAAAGCTCTTAAAGATCATTTAGTTTAAAGAATAGTAGTCATTTTTTTGAGTTGATAGATCTAAAAATAATTTTATTGAAAATTTGTATCATTATCTTTAATGTAATTCATGCCAAAATTTTTATATTCTCAATTTATTAATTTTATTTGTACTCGATTATTCATAGTTTTGTATTCATTGTTTGGTTTTGTAATTCAATTTTTCTACTTTGTAAAATCAAGTACATCAAGTGATAATGAAATTTTAAATATTTTGATGACAGGTTACTATATTGCTTTACCAATTTGTTTGGCGAGTGAATATTTTTTTTACAGTACAAAATATAATAAAATTAAATCTTTTTTACTTACAATATTCGCATTTTTAATAGGAGCACTTGCTGATTATCAATTCAAAAATAATTTCACTCCATTAATACATTTATGTTGTATTAGTGTATTAATTTTTGTGTTGAGCCCAAAAAGTGTACTTCAAAAAGAAGAATTGGGAATACATTGGGTATTATCTTTAATAATTAAACTTTTTAATTCACTAATAATTACTTTAATTGTAACAGCTTTATTATTGCTACTGAATTGGGTACTTCGAGATTTGCTGTTATTGCAAATTCCTAAAACTTTAGTGTATTTAATTTATGCTTTTTTATTTCCTCTTTTACCTATATTTTTATTTACTTTTTTAAATATTGAACCAGATAAAGTTGAAGGTTTTTTTTATAAAATTCCCAATCGAATTGAAAGGCTTTTGAATTTACTTTTTAAACCATTAGTAATTATTTATATTATAGTTTTACTTATCTATTTAGTCAAAATTCTCGTTGAAAAATCACTACCTCGAGGGATGGTAAGTGTACCAATTGGGGTTGCATATTTATTATTTATTCTTTTACGTTCATTATTTACATATCAATTTAATCAAAAAAAAGGAATTTGGAAGTTTGAATATTTACTGCACTGGTGTTTTTTACCACTTTTTATATTAATGGGGTTTGGGATTTATGAACGTATAAATGAGTATGGATTCACGATTTATAGATTTTATTTAGTACTACTTTATATGTTAGCTATAATATCATTTTTGCTTTGGACTAAGTTTAATAGACTAGAATTGCGAAAGATTATTTTAGTGTGTGTAATTTCTTTAAGTGCTACAATTTGGGGACCATTTAATCCACTTCAAATTTCGATTTATAGTCAAACAAAGTTATTTTATCTAACCCTAAAAAAATATTCTAACCAATATAATACCTTTGAGGATTTTAATATTAAAATTTGGAAATTAAGAGATGTTAGAAAAATATATGATTCATTAGAATTTATAGAATCAAATGGAGGTTTAGAAAATTTTGTCACCAATGAAAATATAAATCAGCTAATTGCACCTAGAAATAACTTTGAATTAAAAATTAGTTTAATAAAAAAATTACAGTTGAAATTAAAAGAATTAAATATTTTTAGTTACGAGTATCAAGAACTTAATCAACCAATTGGAATGCAAAATAATAAAATTGATTCTCGTGATTGCATTAGTTATTGGTCAGATTTAAGTGACATAGAAAATTATTTTATAGATATAAAAAGTTATGATTATTTTCTAAATATTTCAAATGAATATTTCGATAAGTTTGAATTTGAATTTAATATTCCAGGTAAAAAAGATAAGGTTTATTCCATATATGAAAACGGACCTCTGGTGATTGGTGAACCTAATGAGCAAAATACAAATGTAATTAAATTAGATTTTGTAAAAGCCATAGAAAATTTTAAATCCCAAAAAATTGACAATCAAAATACTTTAAAACCAGTTGTTTTATCAGGTTCGTCTGCTAAGTATAAAGCTAAAATGATTATTTTAAGATCTGATATCAATTGTCATACTAAGTACTTAAAGGCTATTTTACTTTTAAAATTTAAATAAGTTTTTTATAAAGGATTTACATTGTATTAGAAGTCGAGTAACTAGTTTTAAGTTTGCTTAATTAGAAGCGATTTAAATGATATTAGATAATTAAAAATATTTTAAGGTAATTTTAACTTTTAAATTAAAGTGAGAAATCCATGAACGTAACTTTCGAGAAAACTCCGAACCCAGATTGTTTAAAGTTTAATTTAGGATTTGAATTTAATAAATCCCCGTTTTCCTGCACGCATATTAGCGAAACAGACTGCTCACCACTAGCGTACAAGTTATTTGAGTTTCCATGGACTAGTGAAGTGTTTGTCGGAACTAATTTTATAACTCTTAAAAAACAGGATTGGGTGGAGTGGAATTCTATTGCTACTGACATTGCTAATTTTATCAATGAGCAAATTGTAAACAATGAACCTTTAGTTGTTGTTTCACAATCAATGAGTGAAAGTGAGATTGCAAATTTATCTTTAGATGAAATTAGTACTCGAATTAAATTAATATTAGAAAATGAAATTCGCCCCTCATTGGCTAGTGACGGTGGAGATATTGATTTTATTTCTTACGGAGATGGTATTTTGAAAGTTGAATTGAAAGGGGCATGTAAAGGGTGTCCTAGTTCTACACAGACTTTAAAACAAGGAATTGAAGGTTACCTTCAAGAACTCATTCCTGATCTTAAAAAAGTAATTTCAATTTAATTTTGATAAGGATAGAATTTTAGTTTTTTTAGTGAATGTGGAATGTGTGAATTTTATAATTGGTAGAACTTTTAGGCAGCCTTCTCCGCTTGCCAAATATCGAGTTGAACTTGTAAGTTCATCCACATTCTAGGATTTGTTTTTAAAACTTTACTAATAAGTACGGCAAATTCTGCGCTCATGGCTCGTTTTCCACTTATAACTTCGTTAAGTTTTGTTTGAATAGTCGATTTTTTAGATAGCCCACCAGATGCTTCAGAAAGTAAATCTGCAAAATATGATTGCGAATACCCAAGCTCATCCAGCCATACCTCTTTCAGAATTTCTCCAGGATGAGAAGGTTGCCTTGTCGGTCTCTTTTTTATTAATTTTGCCATAATAATCTCCTAGTGATAATCTTCTACTTTAACATTTACAAATTCATTATCAAGAAATTGAAAAGTGATTCTCCAGCCTGATAGCTTATGTATATCAATTGCCCAATCACCCTTGCGGGGACCAACTAACGGGTGAAGACGAATACTTGGAGGAAAACACTTTACCTTTAAATCTTCAAGGCTTTCAACAACTTCCATAATGTCAAGCATGTGAATAGCTCTTCTCCAGTATTGTCTTGGTACTCCCTTGCTTGATCCCTTGTGGAAGAGATCATAGGCAAGTTTATTTCCAAAATCTTTTATCATAAAAACCTCAAAATCAAGTCAATAATACTATGTTACGGTAATACAGTAAAGAACTTTCTTGATCTTCAAATAAAAATTCCATTACTTGAAAGTTACCTTCAAGAACCCATTCCTGATCTTAAAAAAGTAATTTCAATTTAATTTAGGAAGCTAATTTCTCGAGATCTTCTGGGTAGATTCTATATTCACGGCCAACTTTTTTAGATTTTAGGTGCCCTGACTTAATCCACCGAAGTAGGGTTCATTCTGGTCTCCAGTTTACAAGTGTGGTAATAACTATAAGAAACGGCGATTCTATAGAAACTGAAAGGCATATCAAATTATCATTCCGATTTTTTAATTTCTTATAAATTCAAAAATTTGTTAATTAAGATTTGCTCGTGAATAGTTAATATGAATTCGGATGTGGAATTATTTTTGGGATAATTCCCCCTGGGCGACCAAAATGTTTTATATATTCTTTTGAATTAATAAACTTTTTGGGTTCAATAAATTTATTAATTATTGTTGAGTAGTATAGGCACCCTAGATCATCAGGAGGAGCAATTCTTGCAAAAGATTCAGCTTCTTGAAGCATAGCCAACCATTTCTGCTTAAGTTCAAGTAAATTTACAGGTTGAGTTAAGTTTAGACGCATAAAATCTTCTTTATGGAATCGGCCTCTTCTTTTTAATAATTCAAGTAAAGATAATGGATTAAATCCAGGATCTTTTCCGCAAGCAGCCCAACACTGAGCTCCTATTGGTAAAATACTTTCGTGAGTATGGATCACATCAAGCAAATCCCTAGGTTCGTCTCTACCTGCTAAGGCAAGGATTTTATTAATAGTTAAATCTATAGGATGTAAAATAAATCCAATTTCTTTTTCAAATTGCACAGGCATAAATCTCCAGCTTGAATCATGTGCCCATTCAATCTTTGTAGATTCATTATTCTTACTAACTATGCAACGGATATAGCCTGGTTGATTCATTTCAACTTTACAGAGAAAATTATTTTTTAAAAGTAACTTTCTATCTTCAGTAAATGCTGATGCAACTCTTTCTTCTGAGTCATGAAAATAATCGAGATCAATACTATACCTAATAGAATCTGGTTTAAAATGTAAACCAGCTCCTCCCGCTAGATGACTATCTTCAGTTCGATTTATTGAAAGCAGAATTGCAACTTTAGATTGAAAAGGTGTTAGTGGCATAATTTAACTCCAAGTTTCCAAAGTTCACGATCACCATTCTTCATAAGTTGCTCAGCAACCCAAGTTACATCTTCAAATTTAATTTTATAATGAGGATCAAAGGACCAAAAGCATTGATGGTAATATTTATTAAATAATTTTTTTGCCTCTCGCACCTTTACCATTTTTTTTGCAGTACTGGAAGAAAGGGACCGACGGCTTTTTAGGCCACCTTTTTTACCAATACTAGAAAGATATTTAATTATATGTTTTTGCACACTTTATATCATAAGCCGCTTATGATATAAAGTCAAGTTAAATTATGATGGATTTTGGCTTGAGCTAAAGCCTTGGGTTAGTATAGATTGTGTAATTGTTTTTTATTTCAGGATTTACAAATTCTTCTTTAACAGTGGTTTCAACTAAAGCAGGTCGAAAGTCTCTACAAGTACGAGTCGAATTGTCTTGAACAGTAATTGAAATACGAGAGCCATTTGCATTTGTTTTATCAGAGAATCCTTTGTAAATTTTTGAACCACACTGAGTATCAGTATTTATTAGATCAACTTTAAATTCGGTTTCTATTCTTGGTAAAGACGCACAAGTCAGCTCACCAGGTTGTAGTGGAATGATCGTATGACAATCATGCCATAACGTAACATTCATTGTTTTTTTTACAAGTTCAATTTCAATAGTTGCTACGAGACCAGTTGTTTCATCATTTTTAATAACAAGGGATGCTGGTCCAATATTTGGAGATGCACCAAAACCTGCCATAGCAAAATTGCTGATTAAGATAAAAAATTGTATTAATACTAATTTCATAAAGAAGCTCCTTTTAAATGAGTTAATTGGGTTAATAGAGATCAATTTAAAATTAATATATCAGTTTTAAATATTAAGTGTTCTGACAAACAATACATTTTTGAGTTTTAATTCTGACAAATGTAAAATTTAAAATTAGATTTAAAAATTATTTAATAAGATATTTCTTCTATAATTTAAAGAAACGTAAATTTAGTATTAACTTTGTATTAACAAACAGGAGCATAACAGCATGTGATTTTGTCTCGCATATAATTGCGAAGCAATCAGACTTAATCATGAGCAGTTATTATGAAAATACAAACTTTAGTTTGGATTTTCATAATACGGGGTGATTGAAAATCGCCCCCAACAAAAAAGAGAATAACTGCTTGTGATTATGTCTGATATAATTGCGAAGCAATCAGACTTAATCATGAGCAGTTATTTTAGATTTTTTTATTATTTGCTCAGCTATTTCAACAAAGCCTTTTCCACCTTTTGAAGGAGAAATATATTTTGGTGGAAATTTCAATTGGTCTTTAAAATTTAAAATATTGGCAACTCCAAATGAGTGTTTGAATAATTCAAAACTAGGTTCATCGTTAGGTGAGTCACCTGAAAATCCACAAATTTCTAAAGCATTTATTTTGTCAATTTGATAGACTTGTTCTAAATATTTTAAAATCATAGTTACTTTATTATAATTTCCAAACCATCCATTAATGTGTATTGAACTTATTTTAGCTTGAGCCCCGTGGCTGTTAAAAATATCAACGATCAATTGTTTTTCGTCTATTGATAAAGGAGTGATGTCTTCGCAAAAATCAATGGCCAAATCAAACAATCTGCAAAATTGATCCGACGATAATGCGGCTTTTGGAACTTTATTAAAAATTTCTGTTTGAATGTTTGCTAATTTTTGTTGATTAATTAGTCGTGTCTTTTCATCTTCAAAAAAATAACGATTCATTTTTTTATTTTTATAACTAAAATAAAAAGCACCATTTTCACCAATTATGCCATCAACAGGCCACATGCGAGCAATCATTTCACACCAGCCGGCAGGGCGTCCTGTGACAGGAATAACTTTTATTTTATTTTTGTTGAGATTCCATAAGGCTTCATAAGCTTCGGTAGTAAGTAATCCTTCATCTGTCATGGTATCATCAATATCTGAAAACAAAAATTGAAGGGATGAATTAAAATCGTTTAAAGGTAGAAGTTTGTTTAGTTTCATACTATTTATAAGACTAAGATCATTTTTAAATGTCAAATTCTTTAAAAGCTAAGTTTATTTATTTGACATAGATTTTTCTAGTTTTTCGAGGCGTGTTTTAAATTCTGTGTTTTCTTTTTTTAGTTTTTCATTTTCAGATTCGAGCTCTGAAATTCTTGATAGTATTTTAGTAATCATAGAATCTAAATTATCTAGTTTACTTAATAACTCTTTAAATGCTTCTACTAATGGTGCAACAAGATGATCGTAAGCCAATGACTTAAATCCAGTCTTTTGGTCTGTCATTACTACTTGAGGAAAAGTTTTTTCAACATCTTGAGCAATGAATCCAATTTGAGAATCATTGCCAAATTTTTCCTTGTTTTTCCAGTCATAACTCACACCTTGCAGTTTAAGTATTTTGTTTAATGAATTATTGAGTGGCTTTATATTTTCTTTAAGTCTTTGGTCTGAGGGAGGTGTGCAGCCTGCGATTGTACATATTGAAGCTCCTCCTATAAGTAGTGCATTAGCGCCTGCGATGTTAATATCCCCATTAACATCTAATAAATAAGCAGGTATGGCAATATTTCCGATACCAACTTTACCTCCAGAATTTGCTAAAATAATATTTCCAAAGGTACCTGTTGAAAATGGAGTTCCACCGTTAAGGACGATATTTCCTCCATTAGAAGTACTAAGGCCTTGACCTCCAGTTAAAGCTAATTCTCCTCCTGTTACACCTATTCCAGCTTGTATGTTAATAGCACCGCCAACACCTGTTCCATTGAGTCCACCATTTATATTGATCGCGCCAGGTGTGCCAGCATTATTACTTACTCCAGTTGAAATTGAAAGTGAGCCTGAAAGTCCTGATGGGCCACCACTACCTGAATAAAGAGATAGATCTCCTCCTGCTCCAGTAGATAATCCTGAACCAGCTAATAAAGTCAAATTTCCACCCTTAAAAGAACCTCCACTTGTGACTGAGCCACTTGCTAATGTTAGCGAATTCGCGTTTGCTCCACTTGAATCTTCAACCTGGATGGTTCTATTTCCTCCTGTGGAAAGAGCAATGTTTCCTGTGACTTCAAGAGTAGAACTCGGTTGTGAAGTTCCAATACCGACACTTCCTGCGAAGTAATTTGGAGCAGTAGGATCAGAAGTATAAATAGAGTGTTTCGTTGTTCCTTGGATTGTGCCGACATATACACCTATGGCGTTTGAATTGATTCCTAAACCTGATTTTGAAACATAAAAGTTTCCAGCAATTGCATTAGTAACAGTTCCTCCAAAAGTTTGAATATCACCAGTAATTCCCATTGCATATGCTATTAACCCTGAGCTCAAATTTGCTACATGACCACTTACCCCAATTCCAGTATTAAGTAAGCTTGATGTGTTTAAGTTTAACCAGCCATCAACAGCGTTGGCGACATTGTTATAGGTTGAATTAACATTTGTTAGGCTATAGATTGCCGCTGATTCATTAAAACTATCTGCAGTTAAATTTAAAGTTATTTTTTGAGTGTATTCACGATCACCATTTGAATTATTTGATAATATATCCAAGGGGTATCCAGGATTAGTTGTTCCAATCCCGACATTACCTAAAGAATAGTAAATATTTGTTGCTGAGGTTATCCACTGATTTGTTGCAGATGAAACGGAAGACCAAGATAAATTAGTTCCATCTGTTGCTAAGAACTTACCTCCGTTAGAAGTTTGCGAAGGTAGTAAATTATTAACGGCTTCTGATGCAGTCGAGGCTCCTGTTCCTCCAAAAGTAATTGGCAAAACACCTTGAGTGATTTGGGATGCGTTTATAGAAATTGTAGAACACTCAAATGAATCGGAAATAGAATTGTAATTCAAAGTTTGGTTACTATTACAGGTAGTGCTTAGGGCTGAATTATTTGTTACCGAAGACCTTATATTGCTTAATGTGATTATGCTAGGAATCCATATTGAACCATTATACTTTAAAAATTGTCCATTTTCAAAAGGGGTTTCTGAAGAGATCTCTACTCCTTGAAGATGCGTTGCATTTGAATGTGAAGTTGAGGATTCTGATTGATCTAAACTTTCAGTTTTTCCCCACATCGATCCAAAACAAGAAACTTGTAAGAAACAATTTAACAAAATAAAAATTAACTTAATTATTTTTTTTGAAATTTTTAAGTTCAAAATTTTGCACATGAAAACTAAGTTTTGCATCAATGAATCAATCGGTTATTATTACTAATAACTTTAACATTTAACAGCGAATCCATTTGAATTGTTAAATCTGAATATAAATGAGACCAATGGCTTGGGTGCCTTTAATTATAATAATTTTTTAAAAGTAATTTGTAGATTTAATCATGATCTATTAATATACTAAAGTATTGATTTGCTTTTAAAAGCATGTTCAGATTTAAAATATGAAGCGAACAATTTTACAAAAATTAGTTTTGTTAATAATATTTTTTCAACTTGAATTAAAAAGTGAAGAAGGTTGGAAAGTATTAAATGAAGTTAAGCCCTACGAAGTTACCATTTTTAATGGTACTGAGAAAAAAAATTTGACACAGTTAAAAGCATTCGAATTATTGCAAAGTTGGAATGTTCTTGAAACAGGAGATGATGGAAAATTAAAAATAGCTCAAGGAAATAACGAAATTTATATATTTTCGAATTCTAATCTATCATTGGCCAATGGACAATATTATTTAAATGAAGGAACTGTTCGATTAATTTTTGAATCAGTAAAGTCTTTAGAGTTTATGACACCCAATGCACACCTTCACTTTGAAGGAAAAGATTTAGTGTTTAATTATGATTCAGATTCTGGACGGACAGAGGCCACATTAATTGATGGCAAGGGTTGGATTAAAGGAATTTATCGTGAGGAAGAATTAATTTTAGAGGCGGGTCATCGGGGAATTTTTCAAGGTGTTATTGAAAAAGGTGAGCCCTCTTTTGATTTTATGTTAAAAGGAAAAAAAGTTGCTAGGGGGGATTTAAAACCTCGCCTTGAGTTATCACAAAATGAATTATTAGAGTTTAATAAAAAAATGACTATTGAAAATCAAAAAGTCATTCTTAAGGTGAAGCCAAAAGCAAAGCCTGGACAAATTTGTTCGGAACCTTTTGCAAAACACAACGAGTGTTTTTGGAAATGCAATTTGAAAAGTTGTATTCGAAAACGTTGTTTTGCAAATGGAATCTGGGGAGACGAAATAAAAGTTAAATTGAGTTCTGACAAAAAACAGATTGAGCGAATAGCACCTTGTGATTATTAAATTTTGAAATTAAACACTTGTTGTGTTTATTGAGGATGGAATATGTTGTTGCGATTAACAATAATTTTTACATTGGTAAATTTCTTTAACGTTTTTACTTCGGCAAAAACTCCATTGAGTGGAAAGAAAATTGCGCAAACTGAAGCTGAGCTTAATGAGTTAGGAAGTACAGGTGTAGATAAAAATATTCTATTGCAAAAGGGGTTTGATGTAAAAATCCATTCTGGAGAGAGAAATCCAAGCTCTGTTATTCAAAATAAAAATAATTTTAAAAACTCATCAGGAGTAAATGAAAATTTGCTGAATCAGCAGCAGCAACTTGGCTTACGAGATGGAGGAATCTTACCGTCAGGGCTCATTGAAAAAATTTATGTTGCTCAAATTCAAGGTGAAAGTCCTTCTCAATCAAAAAAGAAAATGACAGATGAAGCTATAGCAAAAACTGCAGAATCATTGATTGCAGATTTAGTCGGAGCAGAACAAATTCAAAAAAATAAAACGGCTTATCAAGATAAAATTATAAAAAACTCAGGACGATTTATTCCTCTCATTAAGACAAATGAAATTTCTAAAGATCAAAATGGGAACTATAATTTAACAATTACATTAAATGCTAATTTAAAAGTTTTAGAAAGTATGCTAAAAGAAAATGGTTTATTTTATGTTAATGAATCGATGCCTCAAATCCTACCCTTGATGGGATATTTAGATTTAAGCCAAGGTCAGAGTTTTAAGTGGTGGAAAGAAAACTCAAAAGATCCAGAATTACGATTATATGAAAATCAGTATTTAATGATGGAAAAATTATTTATACAAAGTTTTTCAGAACAAGGATTTAAAGTTCAACGACCTGAAAATTATGGATTGTCAATAATTCCACAGGATCTAGCTCAAAAAGATCAATTGACGAACGAGGATTTAGTTCGTTTTTCATTATTATTTAAATCACCTGTAATAGTTGAGGGTGAGATACGTAAAATTTTAATTTCACAAAACTCAAATTCAAATTCAATACGTGGAAATTCTTATCAATTAGAAATTAATTTAAATGCTCGACAAGCAGTTTCGGGACGTGTTCTTGCTGAACTTGTTCGTAAAAGCAATTGGGAAAATGTGATAGGTGATGTTTGGTCACATAAGAAAGTTCAACAATGGGTTAACGGCATAATGAAAGATTTGTCATCTCAAGTTAAAGAAGCTTGGCAACGAGGTACTTTAGCGACAACAACAATTAAGCTTGTTGTAAAGGGTGGAGTTTCGCCTATGTTTTCTCAAAAATTTAAAGAAACCATCCTTAATCAAAGTAAATTTGTTCGCCAAATAAGAGAAAGGTTGATTTCTTTTGAAGAAACAATATATGAGATTGATATCAGCGGAAGTTACGTTGATGTGGCAAATCCATTACAAACTATAAGTATTTCTGGTCTTGGATTATTTAAATTAACCTCTTCAAGCAAAGACGTCTTGGAGTTTACAAGAGTTCAATAAAAACAATATATGCAAAGTAACGAAGTAATAAATAATTCATGTTTAAATAAAAATTTTAACTCGGAATCTGAAGAGCAAAAGTATATTCTTCATCGTAGATTTGATCGAATGGGAAGATTAATCGGCGACTCAATAATGGAAAAATTATTTAACACCCATGTTATGATTGTTGGTATGGGTGGGGTTGGTTCTTGGGCTGCAGAATCTTTAGCGCGAAGTGGGATCGGAATTATTACATTAGTAGATTTTGACGAAATTTGTATTACAAACGCAAATCGTCAACTCCATGCACTTCAAGGAAATGTTGGAGAAAAAAAAGTGGAGATCATGGCCGAGCGACTGCAAAAGATTAATCCCCATATTCAGGTGAATAGAATTGTAAAATTTTATGACGAATCAACCTCTGAAGAAATTCTGAATTTAAAACCTAATTATTTACTAGATGCAATTGATAATATCACAGCAAAATGTCATTTGATTGCCAATTGTAAACAAAAAAATATTTCAATAATTACTTCGAGTGGGGCTGGAGGTAAACTTGATCCCCTTCAAATTAAATTAACTGATTTATCAGATACAAAAGATGATAATATGGCTCAACAATTGCGTAAGACTTTGCGACAAAAATATAATTTTTCGCGAAAAGAAAAATTTGATGTCCCTTGTGTGTATTCTGAAGAACCTATGATATTACCTGTGGAGCTTAAGTATGATAAAGGGCGAGGTTTTCGTTGTCTTTGTCCGCAAAAAAATAATGAATTTCATACTTGTGAAAAAAGAAATATTATTTATGGATCAGCCAGTTTTGTAACTGGAGCTTTTGGGCTTGCGATGAGTTCTTGGGTTGTAAATGATGTAATCTTAAAAGATTCTGTAAAAAACTAAGTTTGTGTTTTCATAATAACTGCTCATGATTAAGTCTAATCGCTTCGCGATTATATCAGACATAATCATAAGCAGTTATTAACGTATTATATATATAAAAATATATTTATAATTTTCTTATAAATGTTAAAGCACCCCAAGAGTTTTGAGTTCCTGAGTGGTTTGACGTCATTGAAAACGTGCCATCATTAGAAGAAGATAGTGCTCCAGTTGGATCAAATCCATATATAGTACCTGATAGTTGAGTTCCAAGATTGTAGTTAATTGACCAATCAGTTGAACTATTTTCAACTATTGCACTGCTATCTAATTTACCTGGTGTAGTTGTTGAATACGTTCCACCTTTTAAAACAGTGAGTGCATTATCATCATCTGGCATAAGAGATGCCATCATTGGCTTTCCATCTTTATCAAGTATTAAGGTCATCCATCCAGCAACTGTTTTGCAATTCGAAGTACAAAGGTGATTACTTGGTGCTGATGACGTTGTCCAATTTGTAGCATCGGCAGCCCATCTGTATCCAAGAATAGATCCAGGGACACCTAAAAATACATAAATTGACTCTTCAAAAACAGTTGTAAAGAAAAAAGCATTACTTTTCAAAGTTTCATATGTTGGTCCCGGAGATGAAAATGCTTGATTAGCATTATAAAAGCGTAACATTCGACCTGTATCGATTAATAATGTTATTGATGGAGTAGAAGTTGAATCTATAGTCACGCCACCAGGTATTACAAATTCTTTAGTAATTGATGACCCCCCTTGTGATCCAGATTTACTTAAGTAGATATTCATATTCTCAGAATTAGTACTAGGAAAGTCATATATGGAAGTTGTAATGGAAGTCACATCCAACCCTTTTCCACTTTGAGTACAGTTTGTTGCTGTAGTACCTGTGTTATCTCCCGATGTTGATTTATATTTTCCTGTTACACAACCTTTCATTTGTCCTAAGTTGACAAAATTAACTGTCAATTTATCAAAAGTACCTGTTTGATTTACAGAAATAACACCAAGTGGTGCCGTCTCTCCGTCTGCAAGGACTGGACAAGCCAAACCTGTAGTGCCATCAGGTAAAGTAGTTGCAACCTTTTGAATTAAAGTTCCATCTGCTTTTACTCCGCAATCACAAGTTTGTCCTTCGGGAACCGTTACAGAATTGCCGTTAGAATCAAGGCATGAAAATTTTGTAAAGAAATTACTTAAATCAACACTGGATTCTCTGACTGTAACAGATTTTCCATTTGTATCTGAAAAAATAGGGACACTAATTGACGAATCAGTTGTGCTTCCTAAAGTCATACTTTGAATTTTAAATGTTACTTCTTCAGCTGGTCCGCTTCCAATACTAGAATTTAAAAAATTTGAATCACTTACACTTTGAAACTGCATAAAAGATGAGGCAGTACTAGCGCCACTTGAAACCATTCTAATTTGCAGATTGTAAGAACTCTCATTGGTTGATTTTGAATCTGATTTTTTAGAACATGCATTAATCGTTACGATTAAAAGTATTATACTCAAAAATCCATAAGTTAATTTTTTTAACATTTTGCCTCCTTGAATTTGTATATCAATTATTTCAATTTGAAAAATACAAGAATGCAATACTTATTATGTATAATAATAATTATAATTATAATTTAGTTTTGAATAATTTTTGAGAAAGTTATTGTATCTCTTATTTTGCCGAACCCATCAATAAAACTTTGGGGTGAGAAGCTTTCTTTAGTAAATTCTAGTTTCAATGCAAGAGCTTGGCTTGCAAAATTATCATCTAGAGTTCTTAGAGTTAATCGATGAATTCCTTTATTTTTAAGTACTGTTATCGCTTTTGAGATAGCTTCAAAAGCAAATCCTTTACGCCAATAAGATTCATCGATAAAGTATCCGATATCTGCCGAGCCTATTTGCCAATTTAAGTTTTTAAGGTGAATATGGCCAATTTGTTTTGAGGTGTTAATTAATTTTATTGAATAAAAAAAGTCTCGTCCAGCAGCTGCATCATGAGCTTTTCTTGCGATAAAGCTCATTGCATCTTGCGGAGATGTAAAGTTACCACATGTTGGAAAACTTCCACGAATATGAGATTGATTTTTAACTGCTAAATTATAAAGTTCTACACTGTCACTAAGTTTGTATATTTCGATGTTTAAATTTTGTGAACTAAAGTGATATGGCAAAAATTCAGTTTGAACTGATTTATTTTGCATGAGTTGTTCTAGACGTTCTTTTGTTTTTGCCCATTCTGAACGAATTACACTATAGCAATGCATTGCTGCAGGTTGAGTAAGTGGTGGAATGGTTCTATTGCGAAGTTTAGCTTCAAAAATTGCACCAATTCTTAAAACAGCCATTTGTGATTGGAAGTTTTTTTCATTAACACGAAACTCTACTCGCTCTGTATTTAATTTTTCAAAGCAATATTTTAAAAGAATATATTTTACTTTTGTATTTATAAAAGTTCTTCTCCATTTTGGAGCAATCCAGGTTCCACCAATTTCCAAACATTTATGAGTTGCATCGATGTTTAAGAATCTGCTGATACCTGCAACTTCATCGTTTACATAATAAACAAAGGGGTAGTTTTTTAGATTTTGATAGGCGTTTAATTGCTTTTTGAGCATATCTACAATGTTCAAATGATCTTTAATATTCCAATTTATTGCAAAAAATCCATCGGGATCTACTAATGCTTTTGCAATGCTATTGATTTCATCTTCAATCAATGGCTTAATTGTAAGATTATTGTCGGTTAGATAAATCGGTTCCATGGCCCAGTTCATAACTTTCCTTTAATTAAAACGTAAGTTTGTTTATATTTTTAGTTGCTAAAAGAATATCTTTATAGTCGTTAAAAACTGGTTGAATGTAAACAACCAGAAGTGTAATTATAATTAGACCAGATGAAAGAGCTATTAATTGAACTAAAAAATTCTAAACATACTAATCAACCCAAATATCAGCGCTTGGCAGAGGGTATTCGACAAGCCATTCGAAATGGAAAAGTAATTCCCGGTGAAATACTTCCTTCCACAAGAGAATTAAGTCATGTGTTTAAAATAAATCGACATACAGTTATGAGGGCATTTGCTGAGTTGGTTGCAGAAGGTTGGCTTATTGCAACTGAAAAAAAGTTTTATCAGGTAACACCAAAACTCCCCACAGATTTTTTAAAACCTCAAAAATTTAGTGTAACATCTAACAATATTTTTACTCGAAAAAAAATGAAATTCGCTAATAATGTGTTGCTTGAATATTCAGACAATAAAGTTAAACCAAAGTATTCATTTCCTAGTGGGTTTCCAGATATTCGTGAATTTCCAATGAGTGAATTTAAATCCCATATGTATGATGCTCTTCGAAATAAAAAAAATTTATCATACGGTCATCCATCAGGAAGTGTAGACTTAATTAATCAAATTAAAATTTACTTGCGTCGTATAAGGGGAGTCGCTGACCGTGATATAATTGTAACCAATGGATCGCAAGAAGCTATTTTTTTAATTGCTCAACTATTGATAAAATCAGGTGATGGAGTAGCGGTAGAGGCCCTTGGTTATCCACCAGCAATAGAAGCTCTTCGATTTGCAGGCGCAAAACTTATTCCTATTGCTGTTGATAAAGAAGGATTAGTAGTTGAGGACCTACGCAAACAACTAAAAAAAAACAAAATAAGGATGATCTATTCTACACCTTTACACCAATATCCAACTACAGTTACGTTGACTGCGAAACGACGACTGGAGCTGTATGAACTTTGTTATGATAATAATATTTTAATTCTAGAGGATGATTATGATCATGAATTTCATTATGTGAGTCAACCAGTTGCTCCTCTAGCAGCAAACGACCCAGGGGGTATAGTATTATATGTGTCGACTTTTTCTAAAATTTTATTTCCATCTGCAAGAGTTGGTTTTATGGCTGTTCCTTGTGAGCTCGCAAAAGAAGTTAACAAGCTAAAACGAATTTCATCTCGACAAAATGAGCAGATTATTCAAGATGGGATTTCTCGTTGGATGGAATCTGGTGGGTTTGAAAAACACCTTCGTAAAATGCGAAGACTATATGAAGAGCGAAGATCTAATATGCTAGAAGATTTAGTCAATATTAAAAAAAATATATTTTCAGACTTATCTTGGGATACTCCTCCAGGTGGAATGGCTTTTTGGTTAAATTTAAATCAAGATTCAAGTAAAATATCTGAGATAGCACGCCAAAATAAAATTTTTATAAATCCTGAATCTAATTATCAATTGGATATTAAAGCAGGAACTCACTTGCGAATTGGATTCTCAGGGCAGACGCCCCAAGAAAATAGAGCCGGGTTGTTAGCATTATTTGATCTCATTAAAAAATCAAAAGGTTAAATTTGATTAATTATTTTTTTGTAATGACAAAAATTCCATCTCGAATGGGAAGTAATGTTTTATATAAATCATTGCGATTTTGAATCATTTCATTAAATTCTTTTATAGCTAATGTCGCTTTATCATTTTTGAGTTCATTATCATTCATTAGAACTTTGCCATCCCATAAAACATTATCAACGACTATCATTCCATTTGATGAAAGTAACTTTTCTGTTAAGTTAAAATAATTAAGATAATTTTCTTTATCTGCATCAATAAAAATAAAATCAAAAGTACCTTTTAATTTTGGAATAACTTCTAAAGCTTGTCCTAAATGGAAATTAATTTTTTTAAAATGGGGTGAAGATTTCCAAAATTTATCAGTATATTCTTTTTTCTCAATGTCTATTGTGTGAATTTCACCATCGCTAGGGAGGTGTTCTGCCATTGCTAAAGCAGAATAACCTGTAAAAGTACCAATCTCAAGTATACGTTTAGCCTTTATACTTCTAATAAGTAATCCAAGGGTTGCGGCTTCAAGTTTACCTATTAACATTTGCGCTCGAGGTTCATGATCTCGAGTGAATAACTCTAGATCTGCACAACTATTACTTGGTAATGTACTTTTCATTATTGCGTAGTTTTCAATATTTGGTTCAGTGATTGCAAATTTCATTTTTGTTTAACTTTCTTTAGATGAGTAAATATTTATTTAATACTATTTGATTTTATGATAAAAAAACAATAGAAAATCACTATTATCAAGATAGGTTAATTTTATATTTAAGAAGTTTATTTACCTGTTAGTTATAAAAATATGGTTCAGTTCTGAAATTAATTGTAGTCAGGATATTTTAAATATATTTTAAATATATTTTAATTATATTCAAAAGTGACTTGTTTTAATCTATTAATTAATTTTACGTTTAAAATTATTTTCTCATCTTCATTTGTTAAATAATCAAGTTTATAATTTTTATCAGTTGAAATTTCTATTGCAAAATTTAAAATTTCTTTTAGAATAGAATTTCCATTTTTGATACGATTTTTAGGGTTATTTTTCAAATAACTTCCAATCCAAAGTCGTACATCTGAAAAGTAATTGTATTCATTCAATTTTACTTTTGAGTTATCTACGTTTATTAATTGAATATTATCAAAGTTTCTACAATTTATATCATTATTGCTATAGAGTGTTTCATTACTTTCAATTAACGATTTACTCATTGCAGTTAAATCATTTTCAACTAGAATAACAAGTGTATCTGCAAAAAGTTCATTGAATGCACTTAATTCTCGACCGTAAATAATATTCCATAGCAAATATTTGTTTCCATAGTATGAATTAGATATTAAGTAAATTTCGTTCTGCAATTTTGAATGTCTCTCATTAACTTCATTTGTATATTTTGGAGTAAAGAAAGTTGGAAATATTATATTATCAAGCTCTTTTAAAAAATTATCAATCGGAAACTTATTTTTAAGTATTTGAGTAATCGTTATGTCAAATACATTATGGGCAAACTCATGCAAAAAAGTACTTTGAGAAAACGTATTTGAATTTTCATTTGAAGGGTCTCTAAGTTGAGGTGAGCTTTTTAAATTAATAGTTTTGAAAGTCGAATTATATCCGTTTCTGAAAGAAGAAAATAAAATATTTATTTTATCAGAAAATTGAAACTCATCAAGAAATTTAATAGCTAAAGTTAAGGCTGATCGAATATAAGATTGCTCAATCATCATATTCATATTATGGATATTTGTACTAATTATAATAGGTTTGAATACGGTTTTATTTTGTAAATTTATATTGAAAAAACTATTGTTACTAATTTTAGTTTTAAATAAATTAGTACATCTGTCTTGGGAAGAGATTGCATTCAATCCTATAAAGGAATATATTAAAATTATTAATAAATATTTAACCTTTATGTTCTTCATTTTATATTTTGTGAAATTAAGTTGTAATTTAACATGTTTGTCATTAAATTTAATAGTGTCATTTTCAATAACTCTCCTTAGATGAGTTTTAAAAAAAGTCTTTTTAAGGTATTTCTAACTTTGTCAATGTTTATACTTTTTAACTTTTATAGATTCTTTTTATTAACAAGTATGAAAAAGTTGAAGTGAAATAGTAACACAAAGTCAAAAATTATTTTTTAATTATTTTATTAAACAAATAAAATTTGTATTTATTTTCATACTGTATAGTTTCTAGACGATTATGACGTGTATCAATAGTTAAAAAATTGGACTTTGAATTGAAAATTTAAAAACTCTCTACAATTAATTTGTTTTGAAAAATCAAAAGTATACAAAACACTAGGATTCTAATTCTTAATAATATAATTTAAATTAATACTATTTGATTTTATGATTAAAAAACCATAAAAAATAAAACTACAAAAAGATAAATTAATTTTAAGGTTTAGGAGGATATTTTGATCAAAGAATTTAAAGAATTCGCAATGCGTGGAAATGTTGTTGATATGGCCGTGGGTATTATAATAGGATCCTCTTTTGGTGGAATAGTTAAGTCTCTAGTTGATGATGTTATAATGCCTCCCATTGGTTTAATACTTGGTAATGTTGATTTCTCTAATTTATATTTCGTTTTAAAGTCCTCGGCAGACGGTGCAGTTTATTCGTCTTTAGCTGAAGCTAAAAAAGCTGGTGCAGTTACTGTTAATTATGGAATGTTCTTGAATACAATAATTGGATTTCTAATTGTAGCATTTGCAGTATTTTTATTAATTCAAGGATTAAGTAAGCTCAAAAAAGTAGAGCCCGTTGCTATTGTAACTCCAAATACTAAAGATTGTCCCCATTGTGCCACAGCGATTCCTTTAAAAGCAAATCGCTGTCCACATTGTACGTCTACATTATAATTTAATTTTATAAAACCCTTTGGCAAGAAATTGACCATACACGGATCAACTTTTCTGGATGAAGGGGCCAATTTCTCCAACCATCGATGCCTAATAAATCTTTATTCGAACTGATTTCTTTTGCAAAAGAATAAAATTGGTTTTCAGTAAAATTAGAGATATTTTTAGGTAGTGCGATAGTAAATTGATCAGTAAATTGGTATCTGCAATAATTATTTTCAAGTTCTTTCAAGCAAACTAAATTATTATAATAGTTTAAAATAATGTTTTCATCATTTTTGATAATAAGATTTATTTTCTCATTCGAATTGAATTTAACATAAACCTCAGGGCCATTTTTATTACTATTCAAATATTTATTACCTTTACATAAAAAAGTAGCTTCATTGTTTTGATGTTCTCTTTCAGTTGTTGCTAGAGTTGAAAAGTGAAATAAAAGATTTATTGAGAATACAAGTAATGCAATTTTTTGTTTAGCCATGATCATACTCCTATATTAAGTTGCATAGAGTATCGCAGAAATAAAAATCAAATGTCGAATTAAAAATTAAAATAGTATATATTAAAAATTTAAATTTTTTACAATTAGTACCTATTTTTTGAGAATTTATCTCAATGGAAAACAATATCGAGCTGAATTTCTATTGCAACCTGATTCAAAATCATTTTCGCAATAATCAGAATCAGGAGTTTTCCATGCATACGCACTTTTGCAGGTGTAGTCATGGAGTAAGGCTTTGCTAATTGGTTTACGAAGGTGGTTTTGAGAGTATGGTGGAACGGATAAGGCTTCTTTTGCACGGCTAATACCAAACTCATATTGCTTTTTAAGTATTAAATTGAACCCGTATCGTGTATTGGGAATATCAAAATTTAAACCAATTGTTCCAAATTGTGGATTAAAACTATTTTCATCTGCACCATCCATATCGATCCATTTCACATCGTCGTGTTGAATCGATTCAAGAATTCTTACATTTTGATAAAAACCATAGGTACTTTCAATTGCAGCATTTTCATATTTATTAAAAAATCCTTTTGGATATGTTGCTACAACTTCATCCCCCAATTCTAGAGCGATATCAACTGAAAATAAATTTACAGCTCCGCTAAAATAATAATTATTTTCAAATTTAAATGGTTTTAATAAATAGGGGTCTGCAATAGAAGCTCTAAATGCATCTATTGTATTAAAACGAGTTTCAATTTTATTATCACTCACAACATTAGAGTAGGGGTAAACATGGTGGGGTTTATTTTTGATGTCGCTTAAATATTTTGAAGTTTCTAAATCTGTAAAGAAAACGGATTGAAACATTGGATGAACTATAGGTCTAACATTTCCCACTTGATTTGGAGTAAAAAGAGATTTAGAGCCAATAAAAATTAATTTAGTTCTATTGGGTTGAATTGCAAAATCACTATTTTGAATTTGCATTGGTAGATTTTGAGGAACATGTAAGATTAAATCTGAAAAAATATTCGGATAAATTGTTCTTTTATTTGCTCTTCCGAAAATTCGACTCAAATCCCAAAACCATGAGTTAGTTAAACTGATTTGGTGATAAGAATTATAGATCCCTCTGTCATAAAGAACATTGAGATGTTCCTCATGGGTATTACTACTGTTATAAATTAATGAACCCGCACTAGAACCACAGGAGCTAATGATAAGATCTGGCTTCCAACCCATGGATTCAACTCCATGAATTATTCCAAGTGGAGTTCCTGGATTTAATCCTCCACCACTAATTACTAAAACTCGTTTAAATGGTTTCGCAATTGCGTAGTGAAAAAATGTGTTAGTGATTAAAACAGAGTAAAATATCAAATTTAAAATTTTTATGCTCATCAAATTTACCCTGCCAAACTTAATTTATTAATATGTTTCACAATTGATCTACAAAAAAAAGCCAACTTAGTTTAGCCAAAAATTTCAAGTGATCATGAATCTCAAGCAATAAGTCATGGATTATGATTCAAGTCCAGATAAATTTGGTGATTGAAAAATCATCTCAAGAAAACAGGAAAATAACGACTCATTCAGATTTAATCATAATCAATATAAATTGCCGTAAATCGGCGAATGATAATTTAGTACAAAAAAGTTTACAATTATCAATTTATTTTATCACCAAAATTAAACAATTATGTCAAATATCCATCAACAATCTATAGTTTGATGAGGGAGTTTTTAATTATGCATTTAAAGTTTAATCAGAACTTATTACCTATTATTTTTATTTTATTTTTAGCTACTAAAAATTTGAATGCACAAACTGTAAATGAGGAGAATATTAATTCTGATCTATCTGTTAAAATAAAAGCTAATGATATTGTTGAAACTAATGAGAAAACTTTAAAAAATTGGCAGTTTAGCTTGGATGCAATAAATTTAATTCAACGAGGATTTGGTGCTGAATTGAACCATTCCCTTGCTCAAAACTTTTCATTTGGGATATATGCTAAAAGTTTTAAATTAATTCCACTTGATTATAGTTCGGCCCGCTTGTCTACAAAACATGAGGTCACTGAAGCGGGTATAAAACTAAGTTACTACTCAAATGGTTTTTCAAATGATGGTTGGGTCATATCAGGAAATTATGGTCGGATTAATGTTAAATCAACGGGTAAAGGAAACTTCACCTCATTATTTTTATCTGAAGATGTAAAATGGGAAGAGTCCGTTAAATCTACCAAGCCTGAATCTCAATTATTTGCTGGGTACCAATTTTTGGGACGAAAAATTGGTGATCATAGTAATGTGATTGTCAGGACAGGATTAGGTTATGGAACTGGCGGTAAACTTGCAGTAAATTACGGTGGAACAAAAAATCAAATCAATAATGGTATGTTTTTCGATGTTAATTTTGGTCTATTGTTTTAAGATTTACTGAATCTTACATTAATTTAATGCTTAAAGTTTAAAATATTTAAACTTTAAATTTATTTAAAACTTAAAAATATTTAAATTTTGACCCAGTCGATATTAAGGCAGCATAATTCTTCACTTCCAGATGCATCAAATACTTTGTCAGTACTTTCTAAAAACTCAAGAATAAGTTTTTTTATTTTTGGGATGTCTTTTTTTTCAATTAAGACTGGGCATGTATAGACCAATTCATCATCACTTAAATTATCAAATTTTTCCATAGATTTTAGATGCCAATTTTTGTGGTGGCGACCGGCAAAAATCGATGAGGCATCGATGTGAGTTCTGTTGGGTCCAAGTTTATAAAGACCACTGTCTTTAATTAGTAAACCCGTTTTGAGTAAAAAATCTAAAATTTGATTTATTTTTTCGATGGATAGTTTTAATTTTTCTGAGAGAGCAGTTGGGTTTTGGTATGTTTCAACTGAGCTTAGAAGTCGTGTGGCACTATAATACCAATCTGAGTAAAACAAGGCTTGGTCTTCTGATTTTAAGGTGACTCTCTCGATAAGTCTTTTTGATATAGTCAGTGATTGTTTTTTTAGTTCTTCACGTTTTTTTTCATAAAATTTTTTTAAGTTTACTGTGCCAGCTCTGGCATGGCTAACTAGAATCATAAAATATTCTCGCTCAAGTTCTGTTAATCCAAAATAATCACAGAGCCCATAACTGTGTTCAAGGCTTAATTCTTTTTGTCCAGAGAACACATGGCTTATTAAAGTTGTATGTACGGAAAGGTGTTGAGCTAAGCTTTGAACTTGTCCCCTGCCTTCATTGGGCATCTTTTGTATAAGTTGACGAATATATGCTTTATAATCATTAAAATTGAAAATATCCAATAGCAGATTTCTCCCTTATATTCAGTAGGTTAACATAAATAATGACAAATTGTCACCTACTATGATGAATATTGACCAAACTTTCCTATAACTCTATGAAAAGAAACGCTATATTGCGATGCATCAATAAATAAGGTATAACAAGGAGTATATATGAAAGAATTTTTAAACCAAAAAAAGACAATTCGAGAAATAAAACCATTCTCTAAGTCTATAATGTCTGCTTCAATAATTTTGCTGAGCTATTTTGTTTCTATGTCTTCACCAGCACTTGGTGGAGGAAGAGATAGTGCTGGTGGCTCTGGAGTAGCTTATTATAAAACAGAGGCTGGAGCGCTATTATCAATATCACAAGAAATTGAAAAAGTAATTACAACGGATGTGTATCGTGCCCAATATGAGTTTCCATTTTCAGAAGGAATTCATTTAGATCAAGAATATTTAGATTATAAGGTTTCAGCACAGGATATTACTGTGGAGACTAAAAGTAATCAGATTTTGAATAATATTTTAATTCGACTTTCTAAAAAGAGTCCTGTTTTTGTGGAAGAGTTAATTAAAGCAAAAAAATTTGTTGAGGCATGGACCCCTATATTAGATGGAACTCATCTAAAGTTAAATCCTGATTTTGGCCCGCAATTAAATTTTCCAGACCCAAAGCACACAGCTATGGTGCAAATTATTGAAAGACGTGCTGATCAATTTTTCAAAGACGAATTTTTATATAAAAAAATGGACGCTCTAAATAGAGCGGCAATAAAATTTCATGAGATGGCCTATGCTGTTGCTTCACATCTTAATTCTTACAATGTACAACTTCTGTTTGCCCACGTTGTGAGTTCAGAGTTTAATAATATGACCAATATTGAGTTTGAAGATTTAATGAGTAAAAAGTTAAATTTAAAATATCAAAATCAAAAAACTACACCAGAACAGTTATCCTTACCCCAAGGAGCTAAGATTGTACAAGATAGTAGTGAAGATAATCTTGAGAGTTTTGAAAACTTTAACAGAATTAATTCAAAGTATGGTTTTGGTAATTATTATACTAATGTGAATGCCTCTACAGATGCAACTTGTGGTGAGATTGTAGACTACGATAAAGATAAAATGGAACTTAAATTTCGACATATGAGTAAAAATAATAATCCATTTGAGTCAAAAAACTTTGATGAGGGCATAGACTATATTTCGGTTTCAGAAGAACAATGGAAAATATTTAGTGAAACCAGTATTAATATAAAAAATTATTTAAAAGCTATTTATCCTGAGTATCTCTATCCTACCACTTTTTTAGCCTTACCTTTTAGAGCGTGCCTTGAGTTAACTTTTAATGATAATCTTGAACGATTCGATTATATTGAATTTAGATTTGGATATTCTTCACAGGAGCGAACAAAAGTTGAAGGTCGAGCTCGATTAGCAACTGCTGAGTTTAAAATAAATACTTTAAAAGATGAGTTAAAAAAAATAAAAAAAGAATATAGTGAAATTGAAAATGACTATAACAATATTCATTCATTAACTCCTCAACACAGGCAAAAAAAAGAAATTATTTTTAATAGAAAAATGGTACCTCTAAGTGTAAAAATGGCAGAAATAAAAGCAAAACTTGCAGCTCTTGAATTTGCAAATACCGAAATGAATGGAACTCAAAATTTAAGTGAGATCAATAAATCTTTCAATGACTTTATTGATATTCGAACATTTGGAATTAAATTTCCAAATAGTAATTAAATAAATTTATACAGCTTTTACAATTTAGTAATTTTTTTTACTTAACTTAAAAAATCCAAGATATTATATATATCTTGGATTTTAAATTTAGTTGTGGATTACCGAAACAGAATATTTTTACAAAATTATTTTATTTCTATTTGTTTAAATCCTACGTGAGTAAATGATAGTGTATTATCATTTACTCACGTGAATTTGATAGTTGACTATCATCTAAAAAGAATTGTTAAGTGTCCAATATGTATCAAGTTCATTTGGGAAAATCAGATTATGAAACTACAGATAGAATTAGAGTTTTACTTTTCACAAAGTTTTGTAAAAAATTAAATATGCCACATTTTGGAAATAAACGAGAAAATGATCTGACAATAATCGTAATCATTTATTTATTAATCTATTTACATTTTTATTAATAATTGAAAGTATAAATTTAATTGTGGATTGACGGATTGGTAGATTTTTTGCCTCTGACTTAAAGAGCAAGGCGGCCTCGATAACTTGATCAATAATTTCATTACTTTTTTTTTATGTAATCCAACTTCTGTTGCCATTGACATCACATGAGAAAGTTCTGGATTTTTACCTTCACCATAGATATCCATTTGGTGTTCTCCACCGGGTCCAATATTAAATGTTAAATCAAAGGCTGGAGATAATTTCCATTGTCGATTTTTTTCTAATCGATAAGAAAAATTTTTTGCATGATCATCTCTATTATTGAATACGACATTGAATATGCATTGGCGAAATGCTTTGTAAACTTCGAGTTCACTGTTAGTAATAAAACGTGTTAATTTCAAAAATGAAGTATAATTTGTTGAACCTAAAGTTCTAAAATTTGCATTCAGTACCCCTGCTAGTGAATGAATGGGAATGCGAATATTTTTTTCACGGTCAAATCTTTTTGATCCAAAAGCAGATAAATTTTTTCCTAAATCAAAAAACTGTGTATCCATCATTATGAGTCCTGCTTTTTTAGCAAGTCTTGCATAAAGCTCTTCAAGGGCACAAACTTCTCGGTGTTCTTTTTCTGCTTGAAACTTAATAATCCATGGTTCAGAATTTTCAGTGAACTCGGTGAATATTTCTTTACTTTTGCTATCATAATTTACAAGAACTTTAGGCCTAGTTCCTTGTGGAGATCCGCCAAGTCTCGCAAGTTGAGTGAGTGAAGCAGATGATTCTTCATTAACTATAATTTTTTGAATTTCTTTGGCAAGTTGTAGTATTTTTAATTCGTGAATTTCATGTGTTTCATAGGATTGAGGTTCAAAGCAAAGGGCTCCCATTCCATTAGTACCAATAAATGAAAGACGATCTAAAGGTGATACTTGCTCTAAGGCTATTCCATTTTTACGAAAAAGTTTATCCATTAACAATAATCCCCAGCCGTCGGGCAGAGAGTCTGCAATTAAGCCAGGAAGATTCATCTGATGTGCTGGAAAATCCAAAAAAGCTTCACTTCGCAATTTTAAATTTAAGGGAGAAAGTTCAAGCCCTTGTTTAATGGCCTCAGTGCTGTATTCAAAAAGTAAAATTTGGCTGGATTCATCAAATGATCAATTTTTTCCATTTGAGAAATTGAGCGAATTTTCAGTTCAAATAAATTAGAAAAGTCTTGAATGAGGTCTAGAGCCCTTACAATCTTTAAAAGTGATTCTAAAGAGGTTTGTCCTTTTGATTCAAGATTTTTAATAGTACCAACGGAGACCCCAGCCATTTTTGCGAGGTCCCCTTGTTTAATTTTTTTTAAAATTCGATGAACTTTGAGTCGTCGACCCAATTCGAGGCTAATTTCTTTTTGAGAAGCTAATTTAAAGTCTAATATTTTAGCTTTTAAGAGATTTTTTTTACTCATACAGCTAAAATATTATCTCTTATTTTATAAAAAAGATAGTCCTGTATGCATCATATTACCAAGCACGACTTCTAGTTTTATAAGCATTTATTAAATCAAGTTTGTACAAAAACTCGTTCAATTGAGTTAACTTAAAATTGATGATGGCTCCTTGTTCAGATTTATCATCAGCAGAGGGACCAATAGGATTTTCAATGTACTCTCTGGTTTTGTAATATACATCCTTAGCACAGCTTTTTATTAAATTAAAATTATATTCATCAACTTTTAAATGTAATAAAGATTCAAAACTGTCGATGAATAAATTGTAAGGCTTCCTAAAACAAAGTTCATTTACAAATGTATCAATTGCGGCATCAACTTTTTCAGTATTACTCATATTTTTAAAATTTTTAATATCTAAAGTTTCAAATTCTGGTTCATCAAAAGATAATTTTAGTTCAGTTACTGGAGCTAAAAATCTTCGAAACTGGGGAGAAATAGGATAATTTGAATCTTCGAGGTGAGAGCTATTTTTTGGTGACTCAATACCTGCAACGCCAAGTGCCTCATGAACAACTTGTTCGTATTGAGTAGCGGCAAGTACGTCTTCAGATTTTTCAACTGGCCGCATTTGTGTTTGGTCACAGATAACTTGAGCTATGGCGCCACCTTGTTTTTCGATATCAATAGAATTAAATTTTTCAAAGATACACAACTTATTTGCACCATGAAATGTTAGCTTTTTGATTAATTCTTGGGTTTCTGGTAATTGCTTATCAAAGAATTCTGGATTAGGGTCGACACACTTAATTATTAAAGCACCTTCAACTAAGACGGGGCTTACCAATTGCTCAAAAGTTTCATAGGTAAGATTTAATTCAGGAACTTTTTTTAAGTCTAATTTTCTTCGTCGAGGACCATCTTTTTTCAACCATTGAGAAAAATCATCTCTGATGGCTTTAAATCTGCTCTCACATCTTGGATCTCCGCCACCACTATTATCTCCACCAGATAAACTATAATTTTCAGCAAATGTCGATATACTTAATAGAATCACAGATAATGTCACAATTAAAAAATGATTAAGCATAATTCTTGGTTTTAAATACATAAAGGCCTCCAGTTTAATTTGAGGAGCAATTTTTATACCTTGAGATAAATTAATAAAATTGATCATATAAAACTCCTTTCAATTTGTTAAAAATTACTTGCACTACGATGGGCTTCAATTATTTCTTTAAGATAAATTTCTTGAGTTAATTTATTGTCAATTTCGCTTAATTTAATAATAATAAGTTCTCGCTGTTCATATTTCTCATCAGCACTGGGGCCAATGGGGTTTATTCGGTAATTTCTGGTTTTATAAAATATGTCATTGGCACAACCTTTAAATAATTCATAATTAGAATTATCTATTTTTAAATTTATTAGTGCATCAAGGGTATCAATATATAAATTGTAGGGTTCAATAAAACAGGTTTCATTTACAAAAGTATCAATTGCTGCGTTTACTTTTTCTTGATTACTCATCAATAAATTATTGGCTTGAGTTTTAAGAGTTAAAGAGCAAATGATAGTTATTAAGACAAAAAACGAAATGGGCTGTGATTGTTTCATAGAAAAATCCTTTATAATTATAGGGTTAATTAAGTTAAAAGCTAGCTACTGACTTATTGCGTTATTTATAAATTGAATTCTTATAAATAAATAGATAAATTTTATGAAATTTGATCATTATATTTCATAAATAATGAAAATATATGCTATAACTATATGTAATTATGAAAAAAGATATATTTGATTATAAAGACTATAAAAGCTATTTACATCACTTTATTGAGAGGCAACCAAAAAATGGAAGGGGAGTTCGTCTTGCTATGGCAAAACATCTTTCAAGCCCAGTATCTCATGTCTCGCAATTATTAAATGGGAATTCTCATCTTAGTCTTGAGCAAGCTGAAGGTTTAAATGATTTTTTTGGACATACTCAAGATGAAGCACATTTTTTTATTTTACTTGTGCAGCTTGCACGTTCTGGAACACAGGCTTTGAAAAAACGAATTCATATTCAAATCGAACAGGTATTAGAAAAACGACTTTTTATGAAAGAGCGGCTGGGTATAAATCAAACCATTTCTAAAGAAGATCAAGCAGAATTTTATAGTTCTTGGATCTATGGGGCAGTTCATGTGATGTTAACAATTCCTGAGTTTCAAAATAAAGAAAATTTAAGTAAGCACTTAGGACTTTCTTTAAAAAGAACATCAGAAATTTTAGAGTTTTTAGTAACGATTGGATTGGTTATGAAAAAGGATGGTGGAAAATATGAAGTGGGAACTTCTCGAATTCACTTAGGCTCAGACTCTCCACTTATTTCTAAATTTCACACAAATTGGCGAGTGAAATCAATACAGTCATTAGAGAAAGACAAAATTGCAGATGACTTACATTACTCTTCTGCAATCACCATTTCTCAATCTGATATTTTTAAAATCAAATCACTTTTGATAAAATACATTGAAGAATTAAAGCAAATAATAAAAGATTCGCCAGCTGAAAGCGTGCATTGTTTAAATCTAGATTTTTTCAAGTTATAAATAATAAAAACTGCCCATGATTATGTCTGATATAATCCTGAAGAAATCAGATTTACTCACGAGTAGTAATTCTGGTGTAATTTTTAGAGGCTTATTCAGAAATAATTTTCTTTCTTGCTAGATGGCGTCGTTTTCGGAGTCCTTCTTGACTGGATACCTTAAAATTAGGTAACCCTAAGACTTCAATATTAATATAAAAAGAAATAAAATTTAAAATTATAGAGAGTGATTTAAAAGCTATCTATTCAACATGGAGATCAATAATGTTAAATGAAACTTTACTTATTTCTCCCCTAATTGCTGGGGCTGTTGGTTTGATTGTTGCCTTATTCTTGTACTTAAGAGTAAAAGCGCAACCAACTGGAAACGAAACGATGAACCGAATTGCGACTTATATTCGTGAAGGTTCAATGGCTTTTTTAGTGCGTGAGTATAAAGTTCTTTTTGTTTATACTGTAGTTGTTGCAATTGCTCTCTGGTTAACTCTTGGCCCAATCGCAGCAGGTTCTTTTGTTCTTGGTGCTTTTTTATCTTTGCTCGCAGGATTCTTTGGTATGAAGGCTGCAACTTATGCAAACGTAAGAACATCTCAAGCAGCAGCAAAGGGTTCTAAAGCTGATGCTTTACTGGTAGCTCTCGACGGTGGCGCAGTGATGGGATTGTCTGTTGCGGGTCTTGGATTAATTGGTTTAGGTGTAATCTATATGATCTTTAAAGATCAAACTGAGATTATTGGAACAATTCTTCACTCTTTTGCGGTGGGTGCTTCTTCAATTGCATTATTTGCTCGTATCGGTGGTGGTATTTATACAAAAGCTGCAGACGTGGGTGCTGATATCGCTGGTAAAGTTGTTGAAAATATTCCAGAAGATGATCCACGAAATCCTGGTGTTATTGCAGATACCGTTGGAGATAACGTTGGTGACGTTGCTGGAATGGGTGCTGATATATATGAATCAATGGTTGCCGCAATTGTTTCTGCAATGGCAATTGCTTTAACTATCCCTGTAGAAAAATTATCAGGGTTACTTCTTGATAATACTGATGTTACGGTTACTCGTATAACTGCCGTTGCTTTACCCTTAATCCTTTCGACTTTTGGTTTAATCATTTCTATTTTAGTTATTTTCTTAGCTCGTGCTTTTAAAAATGGTAAGCCAGCAACTGTACTTCGCAACTCACTTATTGTTCCTCCAATTTTTTTAACAGCTTTTGTGTATTTCTTGTTACCAATGCTTGGTATAAGTCAAAATGTAACAATAGCTATGGCTGCTGGAACTTTTGGTGGTGGTTTAATTGGTTTAATTACTGAGTACTATACAGCAGCTCGTCCAATTCGTTTAGTTGCTGAAGCTGCACTTACTGGTGCAGGTACAGGAGTTATTCGAGGTTTAGCAATTGGTATGGAGTCTTCAGCGCTTCCAATGTTGGTTGTGGTTGTTGCTGCCTATGTTGCTGATAGAGCTCTTGGTTTGTATGGTATTGCAATTGCGGCCGTTGGAATGTTGGCAGGTACAGCAGTTGTAATGACTGTTGATGCTTATGGACCCATAGCAGATAATGCTGGTGGTATTTCTGAAATGTCAGGTCTTGGTAAAAATGTTCGTGATATTACGGATGAGTTAGATGCTGTTGGTAATACCACAGCAGCTATCGGAAAAGGTTTCGCTATTGGATCTGCCATATTAACTGTGTTAGCACTTTTCTCTGCCTTCAACATGGAAGTAAACCATGTTCGCTTAGCTGCGGGATTAACTGCAATGTCACTTGATTTAACAACATCTGGTGTATTGATTGGTATCTTGATAGGATCGGTATTACCATTCTTAGTGGGATCAACAACAATGACTGCTGTTGGTAAAGCAGCTCAAAAAATCGTAAAAGAAATAGCTCGTCAGTTTAAAGAAATTCCAGGCTTGAGAGAAGGTAAAGCGGAACCTCAAACTGCAGCCATCGTTGATATTGCAACTCAAGCGGCACTAGTTGAAATGATTTTACCAGGAATGATTGCTGTAGTGACTCCAGTATTTGTTGGCTTTGTATTAGGGCCACAAGCTCTTGCTGGAATGCTTGCGGGCGGGCTTGCTGTTGGTTCAACATTATCTTTATATATGGCAAATGCAGGTGGTGCTTGGGATAATGCTAAGAAGTTTATTGAAAAAGGTGGTATTCCAGGACATCCAAAAGGATCAGATACACACAAGGCCGCAGTTGTAGGTGATACAGTAGGCGATCCATTCAAAGATACTTCAGGACCAGGTATTGCAATTTTAATTAAAGTTATGTCGGTTGTTTCTTTATTGATCGCTCAATTGATTGCAACAATTGGTGGTTAATCGTTGTCACGAAGAATTAGTTAATTATTTATTTTAAAATAAAAATATAAGAGGTGATTTTCAATCACCTCTTATATTTTTGTGTTATCATGTCTTATTCTTATTGAATTAAAAAATAAATTGAACGTATTGAGACTGTAAGAAGAAATTACGTTAAAAGCATTCTAAATTTGAGATGAATTCGGTTAAATTAAATATTAAACTTAATTTACTTTTATTTGCACTTCAACATTGCCTTTGATGGCGTTTGAGTAAGGGCAAACTTGGTGTGCCTTTTCTGTTAAACGTTCACACGTAGCTTGATCTAATTCCTCAAAAACAGGGTTTAGTTTTACTGCTAATGCAAAACCAACTGTCGCTGGTATTAAACTCACCTCTGAAAACACGGATAGGTTTTTTAAATTAATTTTTTCTCCACGGGCTACAAATCGAATCGCTGATTCAAAGCAGGCTGCATACCCAGAAGCAAACAATTGTTCTGGATTAGTAGCGCCGACTTTGCCAGGTCCACCCAATTGTTTTGGCATTGTCAGTTCTACTTTTAAAACACCATCATCAGTTTCAACATTACCATCTCTTCCCCCAGTTGCTTTTGCTTTTGCTGTATATAATATTTTCATTTTTATTCTCCTGTTTTAATTATTTTATTTTTAAAATTTTTAAAGCACAATATTTAAACCCAACATTTAACATACTCATTGATAGCATAATCTAGCCAACGAAAAGTATTCAGTGGAGTTTTTTTTGAACTGAGATAACCTAAATGGCCACCATGATTTTCAAGATGAAAATGAGTACTTGGACTAAAATCAGCAACACGATAAGATTGCCAAGGAATAATCGGATCATCTTTAGCAGTTAAAATTACAGTAGGGGTTTTAATTTTTTGCAGTTTGTCGGCAGTAGAGCATTTTTGATAATAATCTTCACGACTTTCAAATCCGCTGACTTGTGCGGTAAATTTAGCATCGAATTCACGCAGTGAGCGGGGTATAGTAAATGATAAATTTAATTTTTGACGTAACTCAAGCGTGCTCAATAAAACAAAATGTTTGTCGTACAATTTATTAAAGCCTTGAGTTAGGGCGACGGAGGTTCTTTCTAAATCAACAGGAGCATTGACAGCTATTGCATGATGAGGTTGAGTTTTGGTTTCGTCTGAGAGTAAAAGTAAAAGGGCATTGGCTCCCAGTGAAAAACCAATGGCAGTGTGATTAGAATTTGGAAACTTTGATTTTGAAAATTCAATAACTCGTGCAAGATCATTTGCACTTCCTGAATGGTAAAGACCTTTTGCAAAACCCTTTCCGATGCCACAACCTCTATGATTAACTAATAAGACTGAGTGTCCTTGGTTAATAAAAAGTTGTCCCACCCGTTGCATGTAATCAGCTTGTGAGCTGCCGTTTAAACCATGAAATAGTAAAAATATGATGTCGGATGTGCCTTGATAAAATTCGGCAATTAATTGATCGCCATCATCGAGTGGGATTTGCCAGATTTCCTTTTCTTTTTGTATTTTAGGTGATGGTAAAAAATAACCAAATAATGTTTGAGAATGACCTTCGGAAGCCCAAAGAGGGGGAGTGCAGGGTTCTAGTTGAACTGAATTTATTTTCATATAATTACTTTTCTTTCGGAGTTTAATTTAAGGCTTTAAAATTTCGGTTAAAGTAAAAGTGAAACTTAAACTTTAAGTTTATTAAGCTAAACTCACTTTCAAAATTATTTAAATTCACTTAAGGTTGACATGAATTATATTAAGCTGCAGAGTTGATTAATACAATACTAAATATTAAAGTATTATATAACAGTACTGAGTGGGGCATGAGGCAAACTAATTTACTAATAATTCAAATTAAGAAATTGCTTAAATCACAAGGTTTGAATTATCGAGACCTTGCAAAAAAATTAAAAATAAGTGAATCTTCGGTAAAAAGAATATTTGCTAAAAACACATTTACACTTGATAGGTTAGATGAAATTTGTGAAGTTTTGGAAGTTGAATTCTATGATTTGGCTAAGATGATAAAATCAAGCGAGCCAGAAATTCAAAGGTCATTATCAATTGAACAAGAAAAAATTTTATCGCGAGATGAAAAATTATTTGTTTATTTTTATTTGTTAGCAACAGGACATTCACCTGAATCTATAATTAAAAAATTTCGTTTTAGTGAAAATGAGTCTGTTCTATTATTACTAAAATTAGATAAACTTAAAATGATCGAGTATCATTCTTTAAAAAAAGTTAAATTGCTATTTTCAAGAAATATCCAATGGCACAAGGATGGACCATTAAATCAAAAATATGAACAAATGATCAAACAAGAATTTTTACAATCAAAGTTCTCTTCAGATCAAGAAGGGTTATATTTTATTTCTGGACAGCTAACTGAACAAGATTTAAAAAATTTAAACCACAAAATTAGAAAATTAGTTTCCGAAATAATTGAAAACTCAGAGATGAACGAAAAAAATAAAAATGTAACTAAAATTTGGCTTGAAGCCGACGAGGAGTTGGGTCGTCCGTTGCGCCGAGAGCGCAGCCAGAATGTCGGTGGTCCGTTCGAGCCCCAGCGTCTGGTCGGTCTGTTCCTGTTTTTTGATTTTTTGCGCAGCGGGATGGAGGGGCCGAAAAT
>SXGU01452080.1_pt1 | contig 47038 bp, 40 predicted proteins | sample 3174531 | NCBI WGS metagenome assembly SXGU01 (sample SAMN11356863, study PRJNA531348) | freshwater metagenome | isolation source: freshwater sample F1-140 | place: China: Fuxian Lake, Yuxi | collected 2017-12-25 | reverse complement strand
CGCAGTCATCGTTTTGTGCGGCTGAGAGTTTTATTCGCACAGTCCGGTATTTTAATAATTATAAATAAATTCAAACTATTAAAGATAAAAAGCTGTGACTGCGACCCCTCCAGGGTCGAAAAATCATTGTTTCCGCTATCCAGGGGTGTCGCTACGCTCAACCCCCGGCTAACAGCTTGAACCCCGCTGGGGTTCCATAAGCTCACACAATGACTTGTGTATAAAGATGAGCGCTCCGGCGTGGGAACTATTTAGATTTATTGCGAGTTGCCTAAGCTGTTTTTAACAGCCTAAGCCACAACAAAAATGAACGATAACTGAAACGCGATTGATGCTGACCGGATCACCGGAAGCCGGTGCGCCTATTCTAGGAGGCATCGGCTTTTTTGGTCTCATGTCAAAGATTGCTATATCGATTTGATTTAAACCTGGATGACGCCCCTGAAAAGGGTTGAACGACCCATTTTAAAAAGAAAACGAGCACATTATTATGGATACACTGACAGGCCGCAATCTCGCCGATACCCCAGAGGAAACCACCTCGACACTGTTGGCTTTTGATGAATTGCAATCACGATCACTGGCGCTCTCAGTCCGAGCTACCGCCCTGGTTTTTGAAGACCCGGTTTCCCGTCGCTTGCTGGAACAGATTGAACGTATCGCACCTAGCGATGCTACCGTGCTGATTATCGGCGAAACCGGAACCGGTAAAGAACTTGTCGCCCGTCATATTCATGCGCTCAGTAAACGCAGCAAAAATATTTTCGGCGCCTTAAACTGCGCGGCGTTGAGCGAGAACCTGATCGAGAGCGAATTGTTCGGTCATGAGAAAGGCGCGTTTACAGGGGCTTTAACCAGCAAAGACGGCTGGTTCGAAACCGCCAACAAAGGCAGTCTGTTTCTGGATGAAGTCGGCGACTTGCCGTTCGGCATGCAGGCTAAATTATTGCGCGTGCTGCAAGAGCGCGAAGTCGTTAAAGTGGGTTCCAGACAACCGGTGCCGGTAGACGTCAGAATCATTGCGGCAACCAACGTCAATCTGGAGCAGGCGGTTGCCGCTTCGCACTTTCGCGCCGATTTATATTACCGTTTCAATGTTGCGACTATTCAGCTAAGTCCTTTGCGCGAACGGCTGGGCGATATTCTGCCGTTAGCACGACATTTTCTGAAAATTTACGGCGACCGTTTGGGTTATGGCGAAATCAAGCTGTCGCCGGCCACCGAATTGACCTTATTGAATTACGATTGGCCGGGTAATATCCGCGAACTGGAAAACGCCGTTCACCGAGCGCTTCTGGTTTGCCCCGGCAATCGTTTACGTCCCGAGGATTTCAAGCTGTCCGGAGTGAGGATTTCGGAACAGGGACCGTCGGTTTCAACCTCGTCTTTAGAGCACGCATTGCAACGCCTTTGTGAGCAAGGACCGCCCAAGCTCTTCGAAATTATAGAAGAGACGGTTATTCGGGCGGCCTTTGAGTTTTGCGAGGAAAACCAGGTGCAGACCGCGCGCTTGTTGGACATCAGCCGTAATGTACTGAGGCATAAGCTGGGGCTTTACGGCATGTTGCCGAATGCGCAAAAAAAACTCTCAAGCGCGTACGCTAATACGGAGATCTGTATGGGCGGAGAGTCCGGAAAAACAGATTCAAAAACGCAGTATCGCTTAACTTAAGGGGCGTTTTTTATGGCAACAGGCTTAGGCCTAAGATTAAACACTAATTTTGTTATTTGAGCCGCTAACTGCATTTGAAAACGCAGTAACTTGCACATTCCGTTCCACTCCTCCTATAATCGCGCCGGATATATATGCTTATTAAAAATATATTTGTCATCATGAGGGGAAAAAACAGCATGTGGTTGCCGCATCCTGTTTTCATTGATATGCGCTCATGATTTTTTAATGCGTTCATGAGGCTGAAGTTTCATGAGCAAAAACGGTGGAAATTGCAATGGCTACTAATGAAGTTAAATTACAGAGCTTAGGACCTAAAGACAAAGCTTATCGGGAACCGGACGGCGGTGGGCTATTTGTTGAAGTGATGACCGATGGCGCTAAATTTTGGCGATTGCGTTATAAACCGGCCGGCAAGGAAATAGTAGTAACCTTAGGTAAGTATCCCGCTTACTCATTAGCCCAAGCCCGTCAATGGCGAAGCGATTGCTTGGCGCTCATTGAGCAGGGTATATCGCCGAGGGCGTTGAAGCGGGATCAGGTAAAACTCAACGACATTAAACCGGAAGCGAAAGAATTGGCCGTTGCCTTTTTGAATAACTGGTGTCCGTTAGCGGCTAAAAAGAATAAGGTCAAGAATACCGAAGTCAAGAGCATTGAGAAAACGACGGAAATTAAACAACCTGAAGAAATTAAGACAACCGCGGAAATTAAACAATCCGAAGAAATTAAGACAACCGCGGAAATTAAACAACCCGAAGAAATTAAGACAACCGCGGAAATTAAACAACCCGAAGAAATTAAGACAACCGCGGAAATTAAACAACCTGAAGAAATTCAGGAAGATGAAGACGGAGATACTTTAGAAGCTTTTGCACAGCGTTTGGATGAGGAAATTGCCGAGTTAGCCAAAAGCAAGGATAAGCAAAAGAAAGCTGTTAAATCCGCCAAGAAAGGCGACATTGCTACGCTTAATACATCAAATAATCGAGCGCAACCGCAGCAAAATAACGTACTAAAGCGCTTACTTGGCTATGTATGGAAAAAATAAAAAGCTCAACCTTCTTTATCGGGCTGAAAACCTTCCGAATCCGGCATCAGTTCGATCAGACGTTCCCTTAACTGACGTTCCAATTCTTCAATCGGCACCGGCTTGCCGAACAGATAGCCTTGAAAGGCGATGCAACCCAACGATTTTAGAAGTTCATCCTGTTCGATATTTTCCACGCCTTCCGCCACCACATTTATCCCCATCAATTTACCCAGGGTAAACACGCTGTGTACGATAAAGGCGTCATTATTATTTTTCTTGATGCCTTCGACGAAACTTTTGTCGATTTTAATCTGATCGAAAGGCAAATTTTTCAGGTAGCTCAGCGATGAGTAACCGGTGCCGAAATCGTCCATGGCTAAAAGCACGCCGATGGATTTAAGTTCAAGCATTTTGGCGATAGCGGCATCCATCTCTTTCAATACCATGCTTTCGGTCAATTCCAATTTAAGCTGCATAGGTCCTATCGCGTATTTCGCCATAATAGTGCGCACCTCTTCGACAAATCCGGGTTGATAGAATTGCTTGGCGCTGACATTCACGGCAATACTTAAGTTTTGAGTCCAGCGTCGGCTTCTCCATGCCTTGAGTTGGGCGCAAGCGGTTTCCAGCACCCAGCGCCCGATAATCAGGATGATGTCGGTCTCTTCCGCCAACGGAATAAACTGAATCGGAAGAATCCAACCCAGCTCGGGATGATGCCAACGCACCAGAGCTTCTACGCCGGTCATGTGTTTATTCGCATCAACCTGGGGTTGATAAAAGAGCATGAGTTGGTCATTGCTGATGGCTTGGCGCAACGCGGATTCGAATTTTGCCCGTTGCTCCAATTCCTGCTGCATGGCCGGATCAAAAAAGCGGTAGGTATTCTTGCCGCCTTTTTTGGCCGCATACATCGCCGTATCCGCCTGCGCCAATACGGTATCGGCGGTTATGCCGGAACCGCAAAACAGTACGACACCGATGCTGCTCGAACAGTTATGGACGACACAGCTTAAACTGTACGGTTCCGCCAACGCCGAGACAATCTTTTCGGCCACGGTTTTCGCCTGAATCGCGGCGCTGTCGCACACTTGGCCGAGTTCTTCCAACAGCACGATAAATTCATCGCCGCCCAAGCGCGCCACGGCATCCGTTTCCCGGACACAGCCTTTCAAGCGGAGCGCGACTTTAATCAGCAGTTCATCGCCGATGCCATGCCCTTGGGTGTCGTTTAACAGCTTGAAATTATCCAGATCGAGAAACAGCAAGGCGGCATAAGATCCGGTGCGCGTTTGCACGGCGATAGCATGTTCCAGGCGTTCGGCCAACAGGCGTCGGTTGGCTAGCTGGGTCAGGGTATCGTAGAAGGCGAGATTTTTGATTTTTTCTTCGGACGCTTTGCGCTCGGAAATATCGGTGAAGCTGCCCACATAATGAGTGATTCGGCCGGAATCATCCTTGACCGTCGTTATCGCGAGCCATTTCGGATAGATATGGCCATCCTTATGGCGGTCCCATATTTCGCCTTCCCATTGCCCCTCGTGCTGCAAGGCGTAATGCATGTTGCGATAAAACTCCGGGTCATGACGCCCTGATTTCAGCATAGACGGTTTATTGCCGATAGCTTCTTCGGCGGTATAGCCGGTAATCTGGGTGAATGCCCGATTGACGCGGATGATAACTTCGTTGGCGTCGGTGATAGTAATGCCTTCCAAGGTCTCGAAAGCGGTGGCGGCAATGCGCAGTTCCTGTTCTATCCGTTTACTTTCGGTGATGTCGGTATAAACGCCGAGAACCCCGATGATTTCGTCCGCTTCATTACGCAACGGAATTTTTGAGGCTTTCAGCCAAATCGGGCGACCATTGGGAGCGGCTCTGGATTCTTCATAATCGAGCTTGGGCAGGCCTGCTTCCATGACATAGAGATCATCGGAACGATAAAGTTCAGCATGCTCATCAACGCCCAACTGAAAGTCGTCCTTACCAATCACGTCCTGGGAAAATTGTTCTTTAATATCTTTGGCGAAAAGCTTGTTGCAGCCCAGATAACGCAAATCGCGATCCTTCCAGAAAATCCGCACAGGTGCCGTTTCAATGACCGATTGCAGCAGGTTATACGATTCCGCCAATGATTTTTCTATGCGTTTGCGCTCGGTAATGTCCTTAAAAAAACCGACAAAATAGCCGCCGTCTTCGCTGATGAAAGAGGCATTGACCTCAACATCCCACAGGCTTCCGTCTTTCCGGCGATGCCGGGTTTCAAAAGTGTCCGAGCCATAGCGCATGACCTTGCGGATATGCTCGGCCGTTTGCTCCTGCGTTTCCGCCGCTTCCAGATCACTGATCCGCATGCCGATTAATTCCGCTTCGGAATATCCGGAAGCACGAACGTATGCCGGATTAACTTCGAGTAAACGGCCCTCCCGGTCTATTTGCCAAAAGCCTTCGCCGGTGCTTTGAATGACCGAATGATATTTCCGATGCCGTTGATGAAGCTCGGCGGTGCGTTCAATGACTTTCTGCTCCAACTCGTATTCGGACGTTTTGAAACGGCTGAGGGTATGGTCCAATTGTTCGGCCATGCTATTGAGTAGTTCGGCCAACTCGCTGATTTCAAGGTAACGGGCTGAAGCAACCCGTTGGCTAAAATCACCTAAAGACAAGGCCCGCGCCATATCGGCCAAGGCGGTAATCGGTTTGGACATGCTCCGGCCTATCATCGTTGCGATTAACCAAGCACCACCGGCAAAAAGGAAAACCGCGGCGCTCAGGGCCATAAGCCATTGTCTCAACGGTGCAAAAGCTTCTACTTGATCGACATGAGCCATGATGCAACCGCCGCCGATTTCCGGTACGAAGCGAAAACCATGGATGATGGCCGCGTCTCGATAATCGAGATCGAGTGTTTCGCCGCTTTCCCTGTGTAAACAGCGCAGCATCGGCATCGCTGAAATAGGTTTGGTAATCCCTTGTTGCGAAGCATAGCGGGGCTTGGTGATGAAAAAACCCTGGTTATCGGCCAAAAAAGTTTCTCCCGATTGCCCTAATGCCGGAGCATTGATAAAAATATCTTGCAGTTCGCGGCCGGGATAGGTTGTCACTAAACTAAAGCCCGATGCCGAATCGACGGCGACCATGGATAACAGCGGAACGCCGTTTAGTTTAGACGTTGCCGCTATCTGGCCGGGCTGGAAAGGCTGATTTAATTGATCAAAGGTGATCGCATTGTCGCCTACCGCAAGGTCGCTTTCGATTCCTGAATGGAAGTTAAAGCCGATCGCATGATTAATGGCGGCAAACTGCTCCAGTTTAGCCCGAGCGCAATTATTAACGCGGTTGTCGCTGTAGCGGCAAGCCGCTATCAAAGTCGCCAGTAACACTTTGCTGCGCTCGTTGTCCCTATTTAAACGCAGACGCAGTTCTTCATAGCGGGCCTCGGCTATTCGTCCTACATCCTCAATGCTATTTTCCCTGATGCCGTTATATAAAAACCAACATGCCGTTGCGCCTATCAAGCCGGTGGGTAGCAGAATGCATAATAAAAGAACACAAGTTAAATGCGTTTTTATCGATCTCATGCCTGACATTCCGTACCTCCTTAGCATCCTATTGATAGTAAATAATATTATTTTTTCGAAATAGCAAACATAATTTCCGATTCAGGTTAAATGTTTATTTTTCGGCTATGGAATGTCGGCCATACTTAACGGCTTGTTGCCTCTTATGTCGTTTAATCCTTTCGCTGTTGCCTTGTTTTGTCAGCCGCTATCATTAAGCAGTTTTTCAGGTGGACTTTGATCGCTCGTAATAAATATGTAATGGAAAAGATAGCATATTGAAGTCGAGGATAGAGTAAAAAGTTTTTGGCAAATGCGGGAGCTGTGGTATAGGCCGGTACACGAAGCTATTTTGACGGTGAATAATGGCTATGAGTGTGTCTACCAATCGTTGGCGTCGCCACGAGTTTGGTTGCCGCGCTGTCCGTATTGATATTTAAATTTACGTTTTAACAAGCCGGCCGGATCGTCGGGGATTCTTTTTAACCATTGCTCGTTAGCTTGTTGTTGTTCATTTAACGGTTGGATATTGGCGGGCGCTTGTTCTTTGCCTTGCTGCTTGGCTTCGTCTTTGTCCTGCTCGGTTTTTTCGGCTTCCGCTTTGTTTTCCTCGGCTTTATTTTGCTGTTGATTTTCCGGGGATTGTTGTTGCTCGGATTGCTTTTGCTCAGGTTTTTGTTCGGGCTTTTCCCCGGTTTTATTTTGATCCGATTTTTGTTGATCGGATTGATCACCGTCCTTGCTTTGCTGAGAGTCCTCCTGTTGTTTATTGTCTTGTTGCGGGTTTTGCTGTTTTTGTTTGTCCAGGGCTTTTTCTACGATTTCCTTATTATATTTGGCGTCGCTATCGTTAGGATTGGCAGCCAGCGCTTTTTCATAAGCTTTGATAGCGTTCTCCAGCTGACCGGCTTGCGCCAGCGCATTACCTTGATTGTAAGCGGATTTGTCGCCTTTCAGCGTTGCTAATGCTTTATCGTATTCGCCCGCTTTATAATAGGCGGCCGCTTTCCAGTCCGGATTTTGAAACTGCTCCGCCGCTTTGGCGAAATCCTGTTTGTTATAAGCCTGTTGCGCTTGTTGATCCGGGCTCTGCCACAAATCCTGCCAGCTCAACGCGTAACTGTTTTTAGGCAAGGGCAAAATCAGCAATAAAGCAAAACATAACAGACCTTTTCTGAACATCAGCGCTGCTAAAGGCAAAACCGGCAACAACAGCCAAGGGCCCTTGTCCGCCCATTGATCCAGCAACAAGTTGTTGTTTGCTTGGCCTTGCTGCCGCACCGACTGATTGAGGGTCGCCAGCAGGTTATGAATATCGCTATCGTTTGCCGTTAGGGTTTGATAGACGCCCTTCCCTGCCTGCGCCAGTTCGGCCAGCTCGCCGGCATTTAATTTAGGCACCACAATATTGCCTAGCTGATCTTTAACGAAGCCGCCTTCGGGCAGCGCTATCGGTGCGCCGTTATCCGTTCCGACGCCCAATACCGACAGCTGATAATGATCCAGCGCTTTTACTGCCGCCAAGGTTTTATCCTCATCGACGCCGTCGGTAACCAATAAAATTTGGCCTTTTTGCAGCCCGGCCTGTTTGAATAGCTGCACGGCTTTTTCCAGGGCCAATGCGGCGTTACTGCCCTGACTCGGCATAATGTCGGTGTTTAATGCCGACAACTGGCTGTCTATAGTCTCGGTATCGTCGGTCAGCGGCGTTACCGTAAAAGCGTCGCCGGCATAAACCAGCAATGCGGTCTGGCCGTCTTTTCGCTGCTTTAAAATATCGGCGATTTTGTAGCGCGCCATAATCAAGCGACTGGGTTTAATATCGGCCGCATCCATCGAAACAGACAAATCCAACACGATCACCAACGCCGAATCGTTTCTAAAGACCGGCGACGGCAAGCGCTGCCAAGTCGGCCCGGCCAATGCAATAATCGCCAGTAACGCGGCGACGGCTCCCGCGGTTAACGGTCGGCGATTTTGCTTAAGCGTTTTTTTCTGCAATAGATAAGGTAACAGGGCGGCATCGCACACCGCCGCCCAATTGCCTTGAGCCGGCTTATTCCTGAGTATTAAAGCCAAAATCGCCAAATAAGGGATAAGCGCGGCCAACCAGTACGGCCTGATAAAATGAAAATCGCCGATAGTCATGATAAACGCACCTTTGATAATGCAATAATCGTCGCCAACGCTAATGCCGGCGACAACGGCCAAAAATACAGTTCGCTACGGGGCCTGAAATATTGCTTATCTTTTTCAACCGGTTCCAGCTCGTCCAGTCTCATATAGATATTATTCAGTTCATCGGTATTTCTGGCCCGGTAATAATGGCCGCCGGTGCTCTCGGCAATCTTGATCAAGGTTTTTTCATCCAAATCAACCGAAGGATTGATTTTACGGTTGCCGAAAAAACTGCGCACGATCATTTCATCGGCGCCGATGCCGATGGTGTAAATTTTCAAATGGTTGGCGGCGGCCAATTCGGCGGCTTTTAACGGTGAGACTTCACCGGCGGTGTTGGCCCCATCCGTCATCAACACCAAAACCCGGCTGTCGGCCTGCTCGTCTTTAAGACGTTTGACCGCCAAACCGATCGCGTCGCCTATCGCGGTATTGTCGCCGGCAAGGCCGATGACCGCCTCGTTCAATAAAGTCATGACCGTTTTGCGGTCAAACGTTAAGGGCGTTTGCAGATAGGCCTGAGTGCCGAACAGAATGAGCCCCACTCTATCGCCGACACGCCGGTTGATAAAATCGGCGGCGACCCCTTTGGCCGCGGTCAGTCGGTCAATGGGCCGCTTGTTAATAAAAAAATCCTGTTCTTCCATACTGCCGGACAAATCCACCGCCAGCATTAAATCCCGGCCGCTGACTGCCTGTTCAATCGGCTCGCCCAGCCATTGCGGCCGGGCGCAAGCGATGATCAATAACAGCCAGGCAATCATCGCCGCCAATAACCGCCACTGTCGGGTTTGGGGGACGGCTCGGGTTTGGGCTGCGGAAAAATCCTCCAGAAACGGGACTTTTAATGCCGCCTGTTCTACCGGCAGCTTCGCCGGAAGCAGCCAACGGACCAATAAAGGCAAGGGTAAAGCGGCCAATAGCCAAGGCCATTCAAAGTGAATCATGATTTTTTCTGGGATTTAAGCCAGTCTTTGCAAAGATCGATTAATTGGGAAATTTCCGCTTCGGTGGGAGGCGTTTTTCGATAAGGCGCTTCGGCCAGCAGTTGACCGACGCCCTCGCTAAACGGCGCGCCTTTTACCGAATTGTCGAGGAAGGCCAGCCATTGCCGTCCGGTTAAGCCGGCGGCTTTTGCCCGAGGCGATGTGCTAATCGCGACCCGTCTGATCAACACGGAAAGGTCGCATAATTTTTGAAAGTTGTCCCGCGTTGGGTCTGTTTTGATTTGCGCCAGTAACTTGTTGGCGGTTTTAATCGCGGTTTTACGGGTTAGTTTTTTATAAAGCCAGACCAGTAAAATAACCAGCAGCGGAATCGATACCGCCAAAATCCACCAGCCGACAGCCGGAGGCCACCAGCCTATGGCTTCGGGTAGGTGTATGTCTTTAAGCGGGAGTTCGGTGGCTTGCATGTTTCGGTTTCGGTTTCGGTTTCGGTTTATTAAGCATTTGTACTTGTTATGCGTTATCACGAACGACGGGAGACATAAAAGAAAAATTACTTACTTTAGAGAGGGAAGATACACGGAATAAGCTGAGTACCGTTTTTACGATAAACGTTAAAATCACTGTCTACTGTTAAAGGTTGAATATCGGCAAACTGTTGAATGGCCCACTGATAATGGTCATTTTTATTGATAATGGCAACCAACACTCCCGTATCCACAATCACTTGTTGTTTCATTCACCATAGCCTTTTAAATACGTCGGATTTGACGATAAATCATCGGGAGCATTAACGATAGCGCCGACATCCGCCTGAATCAAATCTAAACAAGAGAAAGCGTTGCCTTCTGCATCGGCTTGATTTTCATCATCGCTTAGCACAATAATTTTTACTTTTTTACCCTCATGCCAATGCCGATAGGCACGCGGCAAATGGATAATACCTTCGTTAAGTTGTGCTTCAAATTCTATGGCTTGCATGAAGTTTCCCGGTGGTAGGCTGGCGTTGTTTAATGATTCTATCTTAAACGTTGTATCGGATCGTCTGTGGTACTGCATTGAATCAAGCCCAGACCCATTTTTTTGGCTATTTGCGCCAATCGATCCAGCCGTTCGGCAAACTGCCTGTGGTAGTTTAAGAGCCGTTGCCGATCAGAGCTGTCGATAACTACATCCCGCTCATCGCCGGTGGCCGCGCCTGTTCCGGAGGCGCCATCCATAGCGATAAAACGGTAGCGGCCTTTTTCCGGCAAATGGCTTTCCAACGGATCATAGACAAAAATCAACACGACCTCGCAATGCCGCGACAGCTTCGCCAGATAGCTTTCAACGGAGTCGTTAACGCCGCGAAAATCACTGACGATATAAACCAAGCTGCCGGGGCGGGCGTGTTGCATCAACCTGGCCAGCACTTGCTCCAGCGTAATCGTCGCTTGCTCTACGCGATTAAAACCCTCCGGGCTACTGATCGCGTTTAAAAGCCGCAACACGGCGTGTTTACCGTTTTGCGGCTTTAATTCACGGCAGCCGGTGTGGGTGAATATCTGCCCGCCGATTCTGTCGCCATGATGTTGAGCCGCCCACGCCAGCAAACCGGCAAGTTTGGCGGCCAATACCGATTTAAAAACGCCGCGTGTCGCAAAATGCATCGCCGGACGGTTATCCAGGGAGATGAATACCGGCCTTTCCCGTTCTTCTCGGAACATCTTGGTGTGGGGTTTATCGGTGCGCGCGGTAACCCGCCAATCGATACTGCGTATGTCATCGCCGGGCTGATAAATTCTGGCTTCTTCAAATTCCATGCCGCGACCCTTAAATCGGGACACGTAACCGCCGCTTTGTCCGGCACGAATGGCGGAATGTTTCAAGTTTAATCCCGCCGCAGGTTTGGCTAAGTCGACCAGGGTCTTTAATGACACTGAAACCAATTCGCCGACCGGATTTGCAGGTTTGGCAAAAACCATCAAGGCACCGCAACTCGGGCAATCAATTCTTTAATGAAATGATCGGTGGTAATGCCTTCCGCTTCGGCCTCGTAAGACAGAATCAAACGATGCCGCAACACATCAAAAGCCATATCCTGAATATCTTCGGGACTGACGAAATCGCGTTGCGCCAGCCACGCTTTGGCTCTGGAACAACGATCCAGCGCTATACTGGCTCTGGGACTGGCGCCATATTGCAGCCAAGCGGCCAAATCTTGCCCGTAAGCCGCCGGGTTACGGGTCGCCAAAATAATGTGCAGCAAATAGTTTTCAAGGCTCTCCGCCATATGCAAATCCAGCACTTCATTGCGCGCCGCAAACAAGGTCTTTTGTTCGATCGGCTCGTAGTGATCGCCTTTTTTTACCGAACCGGAGCGAGCTTCCGCTCTAGCCAAATGCAAAATGCTTTTTTCATGTTCCGCTTTCGGATAATCGATTTTTACATGCAGTAAAAACCGGTCCAACTGTGCTTCCGGCAACGGATAAGTGCCTTCCTGCTCAATGGGGTTTTGCGTCGCCATGACCATAAACAACTTCGGCAAGGGGTAAGTCGCTTGACCTACGGTGATTTGCCGTTCAGCCATGGCTTCCAATAACGCGGCCTGGACTTTTGCCGGTGACCGGTTGATTTCATCGGCCAATATCAGGTTATGGAACAAAGGCCCTTTCTGGAATTCGAAGCTGCCTTGTTGCGGACGGTAAATTTCAGTACCGGTCAAATCGGCCGGCAACAAGTCGGGCGTGAACTGAACCCGGTGAAAATCGCCTTGTATGCCTTTGCTTAACACGTTGATTGCTCTGGTTTTGGCAAGGCCCGGAGCGCCTTCAACCAAAATATGACCATCAGCCAACAAACCGATCAACATCCTTTCAACCAGCACATCCTGGCCGATAATTTCCTGATTTATATAATTTTGTAACCGCCTTAAGGCCGGTTGAGCAGTGTTTTTAGTGCTGTTTTGTTCTGGCATGACGCTATTTAATCCACAGGACGAAAGATCGCCTATTTTATACAGATATAGCTCGAGGCGACATAGAGTAAAGCTGTTAAATAATTCGGTATAAGGTGTGGATAGCGCTGTGGATAAATTTAAGCCTTTAGTTATCCACAATCGGCACACAAGATACGGATGTTCTTAATCGCACTTTATGAAGTCATTCAAGTTTTTGATTTTATGTATGGAAATAGACTTATCAACAGGTTTTTGCTTAGCTAATAGTAATAATATAGTTTTAAGTTCTTTCAATTTGTTACTATTATTTTGTGGGCAAAAGTTTTATCTCAGGATAGCCTGTTATTTATAAATCAAATACTTATAAATTAATCCGCTTATTTAAGTTTTTAAATAACTGAAAATAAAAAATTTTTGTTTAAGTGAGTTTGTCCTGCTTTTATCCCCTATACTCTCCAATCTGAAATTTACGCTGGAAAAACCGAGGAAAAATGAGAATTACATTGTTTATTTTAGGAAGTCTTTTTTCTGTGGGCGCTTTTGCGGGAATTTATAAATGCACCGACGTCAACGGTAAAACGGATTACCAAGCAAAGCCTTGCGATCCCGAACATAAGACAGTACAAATCAATGTTAAGACCGGAAGCTCTACCGATGCATCGGATCAAGAAAAACAAAACCAAGATGTGGCCGAAAAAGAACAAGCGGAAAAACTTGAACAGGAGCTGGCGTTAAAGAAACAAGCCCAGCTTAAACAAGATGCGATGAGCGAAAGTGCAAAAAACCAGTTTCTTATAAAAAATAATCCTGAGAAGTTTTCAGCGTTTTCTATTCCGCCTTATGATCCCGAGCAATTATCCGATTTGGTTAAAAATTACCAAGCCAGACTCCCTGATATTGAACGCTTAAGAAGACAAGCCGCGGAAAAAGCCTTGGCTTCAGGATCATGCACTCGCGTTGAAGCTGTCGAATTGCACAGCAAAAGCACTAAGAAAGCATTGGTTTTTTCCGTCGATTGCAGCAGTGGAAAAAGTTTCTATTTCACCGAACAGGACTTGGCCGAGTAATGCTTCCGATGAATCGGTCGAAAACAATTTTAATCACCGGTTGTTCCAGCGGCATTGGTTACGTTACCGCGATTGAATTAAAAAAACGCGGCCATAACGTTATCGCATCGGCAAGAAAACCGGAAGACGTGTCCCGGTTGCAACAGGAAGGTTTTACCGCAATCCAATTGGATTTGGCCGACACTGATAGCATTCAACAAGCGGTCGCTTTGGTGGTTGAATTAACTAACGGAAAAATAGACGCGTTGTTTAACAATGGCGCTTTTGGGCAGCCGGGTGCTGTGGAGGATTTAAGCCGCGACGTGCTCCGGTTTCAGTTTGAAACCAATCTGTTCGGCACCCATGAATTGACCAACCTGATGCTGCCGGTGATGCGTAAACAGGGGCACGGCCGGATTATTTACAACAGTTCGGTGTTGGGATTTGTCGCGATGACTTATCGGGGCGCTTATAATGCCAGCAAATTTGCGCTGGAAGGTTTGGCTGATACTTTACGTCTGGAACTCCAGCAGACTAATATCCATATTTCGTTGATTGAACCGGGGCCTATCCTGAGCGATTTCAGGAAAAATGCGTTTGCCCTGTACAAGAAAAATATAGATCCAACGCACAGCTACCATAAGGAAACTTATAAAGTCATGGAAGCGCGCTTGCAAAAAGAAGGCGCGGCAGCGCCATTTACGTTACCCGCGCAAGCTGTTGCCGAAAAAGTTATCCACGCACTGGAAGCCAAGCGACCTAAGATACGTTATTACGTGACTTTTCCGACTTATTTGTTTGCTTTTCTTAAACGTATCCTGCCGATGTCGTGGCTGGATTTTTTGCTTAAAAAGGTCTAATTATGCATGATCTCGATGAAATCATTATCGTCTGTCCTTACTGCGGCGAATCTCTGGATGTATTGGTCGATACGAGTTCAGGGCCGCAGCAATATTATGAAGATTGTGCGGTGTGTTGCGCGCCGATTTTGTTTATCTTATCCGAGGACGATGCAGGGGAAATGGTTATCGACGTCAAAAGGGATGACTAGTATGTTAGTCATCGACAATAAAGTGTTTGGGGGCAGTATTTTTGTGAATTGTCGTTCCTACTAAACTGTACCACCCCAGATGGTTCTCCAGCCTATACCAATACATTGGATTATGGCCGAAAACATAGCTCAACGCAGGAAAAGGAACATCATATTTTTGAGATACAACGCCTTTTCAACATCATCGGTAAAGCCCGTCATATGAGGCATAACAAAAGTCGATCTTTATCATATCGGGTTTTGTGGTTAAATTTGGGTATTATACCCGTTTCATTTTCTGCAAATTTGACCGGTCGGAGTATATATAGGATTAGCATTATCGAAACATCAGGCATTTCTTCTGTTTTTTTAATTGTCCATTTATTATTCTGGCTGTAAGACCCGATTATACGGGCTACAGCATTTTCGGTCAGACACTATATTAATTTAACTGGCATCTCTAAGAACTTATTTTGCTTATGCAGTATAATATTGAAGACTGGCTACAGCCGCAACATCTTAGCAGGGAAGCTATCCTGTATTTGCATAATCGATTGCCATCAGAATTTAATGATGGTGTTTTACTGGATAGCTTCCTTAATGAAGAAAAACTGAATAGGCTGTATCACTTCGTTGAGAACGAGGCTACTTTTGCACCACTATACAAAATCAGAAACCGGAGAGAGTCTGTAACAGAAGAAGTCTTTCTGAGTACCCCAGAGGTTGATCGCTTTCTTTCCAGACGGCGCGTTACTGGCCTAAAGGCAAATTTTGAAATGAGCCCCAACTGGCTCACATACCGTTCCTTTCTTGAGTTTTGCAAGAACATTTTGCCCGGCTATCTTAGCGCCTGTACTAACTGCGCATTGACGCTAGAAAGTCAAGTGACGCACTCACATACTTACCGGAATTTTCTCAAGCCTCATTCAGATGTACTGCAAGGAAGGAAGATTTGCATTGTTTTCTATCTATCCAAAGGATGGTGTCCGGAAGATGGTGGGCAATTTATAATGGAGCGCGAAGGTGGGAACAATTTACTGATTGAAGCAACCTACAACCGACTCAATATATTTATTCCCTCAGATCAAACCTATCACTACGTGGCTAGACACACGGAACAAGCAAAAGCAAAAAACAGGATTTGTCATGTTGCCTGGTATAAGGAAGCTACCGACTTTGCTTAGCAACGGCCCGACCTCAATTGCGATTCAGTCAAGGGTGTCGCTATTCGTCGCGCCCGTGAAGGCGCGCAAACAGCACGGTGCAAGTCCGTGTCGGGGAAAGCCCCCGTAGCCATAACTATCTACATAACTTTTTGTGTTATAAATACAATGAGTTATAAGCCGATATAGCTCCCTCTCCTGTTGAAGAAGGGGGAGGAGAATAAAATCAACTGCCTATACGTTACTTACCTCAACCTTTTTTCTCAAAGGAGAGAGGACCAGGACTTGTGTAGATACTTATGCCCGTAGCAGAAGGTAACTGCGTCATCATGAATCCAACCCTAGGAGCCTGTCGGACTTCACACTGTAACTAATTGATAAATATGGATTAAGTTATTTTTAGTAATTTAATAAAACCATTAACTATCAATTGGTTAGGCTATAAGTCCGACAGCCTCCTAGGCAAATGCAAACTGAAAAGCGCCGGAATAGAAAAGCCGTGTCGAGGGATACGAAAAACTTTTGTCCGGACAGCCAATGGAGCAGGATAGATCGCACCATCTGGACGGAACGCGTGTTGGCTGCACTGGGTAACGGTGCCAAAGGAAATAAATGGTTCGACCTGAACGACTATCCGATTTGATTCGGGTTGCGGCTACTTATGGGTAATGAGAAACCACCCAAATAACTTGTAATAAACTGATTATAAACGCTATTTTAAGGTCCGGCGATTGTTCATCCTGTTTCATCATGCTAAACTGCTGGGGAATTATCTAAGCGACGCTGAATCCTGTCTATGAAAAGAAAATACCATCACCTCCTTGAATGCCCGCTAAACCCGGCTGAGCAAGGCCCGGAATTTGAGTTGGTATTGACCTGCTGTCGACCAAAACCCACCGAAGCACATTATTTGAGTCAGCAGCAGTTGGCCGCTACCGAACTGGATATCGGTAAAATCCTGGCGTACGGGTACAGACACAATGTTTCATCGTTGCTGCACTGCAATTTAAGCCGTCATCCTCCAGGCACATTTCCGAACGAGTTGCTGGACAAGTTGACCATGAGGCACAAACGCAATATCCGGCTTGCATCACAAACCTTGCTGGCAATACATGAATTGATGCTTGCCGGTCCAGGCCTGAATTTGCGGGTAATGAAAGGGCTTGATGTTGCTGCGCGGGCTTATGGCGATCTGGCCGCTCGTGGCGTAGGCGATATAGATATCCTGGTTAATCCGGAACAACTCGATGCAGCGCTAACGAAACTGCAAGAGCAGGGATGGAATATTGATGAGCCTGAAATTTTGTCGATTGAAACTAGAAATCTTTTGCTCCGAAACAAACACAACTGTCTCTTGAGCAGGAAAGGATTTCCGTATATGGAGTTGCATTGGCGGGCCACGCATAACCCATTTGAATTCCCGATAGATGATTGGTCTGTTTTGTCCGTCTCGAAAAAATCAAATATCGGCATTCCCGGTCTAGCTAATGAAGACTTGATGATTTACCTGTGTCTGCACGGTGCTAAGCATGGTTGGGGGCGCTTGAAATGGATTTTCGATCTGCCCAATATATTGGATACGCACGACTTGGACTGGCCGAAGTTGTGGCAACGCTCTCACCAACTCGGTGCAGGGCTGGCACTACAGCAGGGGCTGCTACTGGCTCAAAAATATTGTCGCTTAGACTTGAGTTCGGAAGTTAAAAGCGGGTTTAGGCGAAGCATCAATCTATCCCAATGGCAGAGTATTTACACTATTCAGCAAGGCCCTGAGCACTGGATGGAGCATCTTCCGATTCGACTAAATTTGCATCAATGGATAAACCGTATGCTAACCGCGCGTAAAATAAATGTTCTGGGATGGTATTTTGCCATGATGTTTTACCCGAATGTCGACGACTATCGGCTACTCAAGCTGCCGTCCTGGCTACATATGCTCTATTTTCCGTTACGCCCGGTATTATGGGGCATACGCCAAGTCCAAATTCGGCAAATGCGCAAGCTAAAGAACTAATTAATCGGCCTTAAGAAAATACGCTCAATTAAAAGAATTCACAACCGACATAACCTTCAGTCGCCAACAGACGATGCGATGAGGATTGGACGCCGATACCAACAATTTATAGCAAAACGGGATTGTCCGAATGAGCCGGAGGGGCACGATATTGGCATAACTTCATGGGGAACCCAAGCCGGAAACAAAACAAGCTGATCGCACTCCGGTTCTATATCGACGAAATTCACTGCCGAAGGCGATAAAGGATACAATCTGAGTTGTCCACCACTGAAACCTTTAGGCGTTGAGTAAAAATAAAGCACTCCGGTCATTACCCGCTGGTATTTTTGATCATGCATGCCGGTCTGCGTATCAATATGGCGCTTGAAGAAGGCGACGTCTGCGCCGCCAGCTCAATTTCACAGCGAGCCAGGTCGAAAGGAAATAAGCCTAGATCAAGGATGGCCTGTGATATTACGGTTTTGAACTTGGCCTCTATTTCCGTGCTCAACTCGCCTAAATTCCGTAATACACGCGAAACACGCATTTCCGTAATGACTTGATGATTGCTGACTTTTGCCGGAGTAAATTCACTCTCATATGTGTTCGCATATCTCAACAAACGCTCGATCAAATCGCTTCCCAGGAAGTCTTGCACGATGCTGTAAGGAGGGATACGCTCAAACGCATTGATTGGTTTTTTGATAGTCATGGATATAGTCTGTTTTTTGAGGATTCTGCGGCAAAGTTTAATCGAATGTAGATAGGGCGTTATGGGGCGGTCGAAAAATCCGGAGGCGCCATTGATTTCATATTGCCGGACCTATGCTTCTCACGGTTGCGGATGCGGAAATTTGGAATGTAAGTCATCTTATGGATAAAGTCTTACAGCGCTTTTAAAATCGGCAAATATGACCGCGTGGAGTATAGAAATGAAGACGCGGCTACAGCCTTATTCAAGCAAGCTATTAACCGAATGGGTTCCCAGCTGCGCAAACTATGCCGGTATGACGTAAAACTATGCCGGTATGACGTATTAGATATTTTCGTTAAACTGATAGGTAGTAAGATATCATTGAGATGCGCTTTTTATCGGTAAAGGTTATTGATTTATAATGTTATTTAAGGTAATGAAAAGTTGCTGCTTTTGTTTAAAAATGAACTCCGAAATGAGTTAACGTCCTATTAGTTTGATGCCCATATCTTCAATGCATTATGTTGATTGCTGCGACTTTACTATCGCTTCAGAAATCGCTTGGCCTGTTAGTTTTCCTGCATCGAGGGAGCCTGAAGTCGAAATTCGCTATCGAAACCCGCCGACAGATTTAGGTGAAGGCGGCGAACGTGGATTCCGCTTCCATGCCAAGCCAAACGAGCTTTTGATTTGCGTGGACGGAGTAGCCCGTTATTTAATACGGGGAGGCAAGGAAATATGGATTGAACCCTTTCCGCACGCGGATGAAGATTCTATTTTCGCCTTTTTACAGTCATCGGTCTTGGGTGTGCTGTTACTGCAACGCCGCTTTCTGGTGCTGAATGGCGGCGTATTTAATGTAAAGGGGGAAGGGGTCGCGCTGGTGGGGTGTTCAAGAGCCGGTAAATCAACACTCGCAGCAGCATTTCAGCACCAAGGAGCATCAATCTTTTCCGATGAACTTTGTGCTGTTAAACAAGACAGTTCCGGACGCATGATGGCATGGCCCGTTCTCCCCGCCTTATCACTTTGGGAAAATGCCCTCATTCAACAAGGGTACGATGTGACCAAGTTACACTCGATACGCCCAAATATAAGAAAATACCGCGTTCCCACTCACGCAAGGAGCTTATCTCCAGTTCCGCTGACCGCGGTAGTTGAGCTGAAAGATAATCGGGGCGGCTTATTATGGAAGGCCGCCGATATGAAAGAGGCTCTGACCCTTGTACTCGAAAACACCTATCGGTACCGTTTCCTGGCCGGTATGGCGTTAAAAGATGCGCACTTTTTACAGTCGTCGGCATTAATTCAACAAGCCTGTTTTTATATTGCGCAAAGGAACTTAACGGTAACGTCCGAGGATGCTTTTTTCCATTTTGTCAGAACGAGCCTGGCCCTATGAAATCGATCGTTTGGCTGGCTTCCTATCCAAAATCGGGAAATACATGGCTTCGGATATTCCTTGAGAATTTATTTTTCGGCACAGACGAGCCCTGCGACATCAATAATCTTCGCTCAAGCTTTATGAGTTGTTCGCTGGATCTTTTTGATCGGGAATGCGGTTGGGATGTTTCGTTGTTGAGCCATGACGAGATCGATAGACTAAGGCCGGAAATATATACGTATATCGATTCGCAATGGGAAAACGTCAAGTACTTTAAAACCCACTGCGCTTACAGTTTTACCGGCAGCGGGGAAGCGTTTTTTCCGGATAAAGCGACTAAAGCGGCTATTTACCTGATACGCAATCCCCTGGACGTCTGCATTTCCTATGCCCATCACCGAGGTTATTCCGATTACGACCTCATCATTGCCGAGATGGCGTACGCTGCGAGTTGTCTTTGTTCCGATACCGGCCAGCCGTTTTGGCAGACCCGCCAAAAAATTCTCAGTTGGAGTTTAAACGTCGAAAGTTGGCTCTCGGTCGAGGGATTTCCTGTGTTGTTTTTGCGTTATGAAGATATGAATAATAATCCCTATGAGGCTTTCTCCCGAGTAGTGGCGCATTTAGGGATAAACAAGAGTGAGTTTGATATCCGTCAAGCCATAAAAAACTCTTCGTTTGAAGAACTCCAAAAACAGGAGTCTCTAAACTCGTTTAAGGAAAAACCGTCCGGATCCAACAATTTTTTTAGATCTGGACAAAACGGAATGGGGTACGCTATGCTCTCGCGCTCGCAAGTGGCAAGCATCATCGCGAATCATGGGCAAGTCATGGCGCAGTTCGGGTACTTGTAACTCACTAAAACATTAGGTAATTTTACAATGACAACCTCTACAATTTCTCCGGAACCGCAAATGAATGCTGAAAATCAAGCGACGTGGCTAACACCCAAACTCCAATCTGTTTTCGTATCTGAGGCTACCAAAAACACGCCCGACTGCGGAACGGTAGATTCACCCTGTACCAAACAATCCGGTTTTGGGCCGGAAGACTGCGGAACCTGCTAATTTTTGCAGCCGTATTTTGCTATTACGACCATTCCCGCGGAACGATTCAGTCATTAGAACCCGCCAACCATGCTGCAAACTCCCCCATCGTAATCGCCCTCATGGCATATCGCGCCGCGTCGCAACCTTGCTTGGTTGGCGCATCAAGCATGGCCTGCAGTTGTTCATAATCCAGAAAATCCAGACGATCCGCCGCTTTAATGCGCTGAAATCTCAAGTGCATATCTTCCCTGACCTCCTCAACGCGCTCAACCAAATCGGGTTCGCGTTGCCCAAAAGAAGCACGGTTGAGGATCTGTTCAGGCAGGTACGGCTTCATCGCATTGCGCAATAAGAATCGATTTGCCCCCTTGCGCAAAAACTGCTCCATCGGTATGGACAAGCAAAACTCGACCAATTTTTGGTCTGAGGTCGGGTCCCGCTCATCGATTTGCCAAGAAGCTCGCGTCGCAGGCCATAAGTCGGCTATATTGTTTTGAATGCCGTCAATGAACATGCGCTCCCGTGCAAAATTTGGATTCATGCGCATGATAATATTTTTAAAGTAGCCCAAGGTATCCTTGGAAACCGGGCCTTTAGCGCCGTAGTAGTATTCCGGTTTTATCCCGTAGGTTTGGCGAACATGGGCCCGTTTGTCCGGAAAGAAATCATTGATCAGTAAGTCAAGCGTCCGCGGATAAAAAGGACCGAACAACAGTCGAAAAAACAACTGCCTGAATGAACTCCGATGGAGCGGCTGTAACGCCCGAATGCCTTCAAAAGCGCTCAGCCAACGGCCTTTGACAAACAAAGGGAAAATAGAATCGACGCCGGAATAAGATAGGGTGGTGTTGCCGTTATAGCCGTTCAGTAAAACACGAATTCCGCGAGACTGAACTTCCGGAAAAAGCGTACGATGCCGACGTTGAAAAAGCACGCTGTGGGGCATTATGCCGGCCGCTTCAAAATCGGCGTCCAGTTCATCCAGCAAGCGCTGATCCTTTCCCGTCAAATAAACCGCCTCAAGATTCGCATACCTGGCTTTCATCGCCTCGACAAATGCATATTCCGGATCAATCCGTTCCGTGCGAATATTCGGATCGAAACTTCGCCGGTGAACCAGCGTGAAAGCGGTAAGTTTTTGATTCTTCTTTGCCAGCTCAGTTGCAGCAAGCGCACCCACCGAGGCGGAATCCAGGCCGCCGCTCATCGATATGCCCACCGGCCCAATCGCACGCAATCTGGAATGCACGGCCTTGGTGAACAGTTCCATAAAGGCTTCGCGATAAGCCTCATCATTGGGAAGGCGGATCTCCTTTCTGCCCTCCAAAAACCAGTAGCGTTTAAGCCGGCGTTGTCCGGCTGTGGCAAAAAAAGTATAGCCGGCCGGAACCCTTTCAATGCCTTCGAATAAAGTATGGCCGATAGCCAGTGGGCGCAATGCCAAATAATCAATCAGCGCAGTCCGGTCTGCGATTCTGGGTATCTGCGGCAAGGCGTGCAACCCCCTCAATAGCGTAGACACCGCTAAAAATGGAGGTTTCCAGTAAAACAGTAAGGTCCGCGCCCCCATCGGGTCGCAGGCGCAAAACAGACTCTTTTCCAAGCTATCCCATACCAGGAAAGCAAAATCGCCCTGGAGTTTTTGAGGCGACTCATGACCCCACCGGCAAAACGCTTCCATCACCAAGCTGCCGTCGGCAACCGAGGAAGCCGTAGCGGCGGGGATTCCGAATTCCTTCAGCAATTCATCGCGGTTGTCCAGTCGAGCGTCCGCAAGCAGCCAATAACGTCCAGTCGGATCGGTGTAAGGCTGGCGTTCGAATAAATCCTCGGGGGTAAAGGGATTGAGTTGGTGGGCCATGGCAACAGCCCCGTTCAGCTTAATGCGCGGCTCATAGTTCCTGGATACAACCAGTGCCTGCGACATACGTTCAATATCGGTGCGAGCAACAGGCCGGCCATCGAAATAGAGCAAGGCCCCAAAAGTACTCATTGCGAAGCTCCTTCAAAACTTAGCTTGATCTGCCGGACAAAATCCGCTTCATCCACCGGTTCAAAGGGCCGGTACACAATACGAAGTTCTGCTTGCCGAACCAGGTTAATGCAGTGTTGTAGATGATGCATCCTTTTTTCCGTCCCTATATCGTTTAGAAAACTCCGAAGATAAGTATTTCTTAGTAGCACGGCCAGCTTTTCATTATCTTTAGGCATTTGCCAATATAAGCCGGCTGGAGATTTACGCAATGCGGTCAGCCGGGTCAGCGGGATTGGTTTTTCAGCATAATGATCAGCAAAAATCCGGAATTTATCCCGTATAGGTTGAGCATTATGCCGATCTATGCCTTGACGCAAAACGGCATCCTCGCATAGTGCTATAACTTGAGACACGGGCCAGACACACATCCGGCCCAGTTCGTCGGGATGAACGACGCAGAGTTCGTCAGAAAGCGCGGCGGCCCCCTGACGTTGCAAGAACGAAACAAGGCTGGATTTGCCCATCCCTGAATCTCCCAATAGCGCCATGCCCTGACCTTCGAAGTCAACCACGCCGCCATGCAACACAAGAAATCCGCGCTGCTGCAAAAGCGCGGCTAAAACGATTCCCATCAAGGGCCCGCGAATAGCGTGTTCGTCCGCGCCTGCGAAAGGATCGATGAGAATTTCGCAGCCGTTGCGCACTTGGTATCGCGCGATGCCGTTAGCCCTCAGGTCAAAAGTGTCGGCCGTGGCTCGCCCCCACAAACCCGGCCCACCCCGCTCGCCGACCAGGGATGGGTTGTAGTCGAAACGTTGAAAACGAATCCAGATATCCGGATTTCTTGTGCTTGTTGCCGCATAGGGAAAAGCGATTTCAGAGGCAATCGTAAAATTGAATAAATTGTATAAGTTAAGCAATTGGGGGCATTCTCGCTCTCGGTCGTTTCGTGCAGAAAAAATAAACACTCGGCATTATCCCTTAGTCCTCCGCAAAAACGGCAAAAAATCTTAACGCAAGGTGCGGTTTCCGAAGGCTTGAGCTTTTTTTCTTATCAATGTCTCCACCCATTCGAATAACACAAGGCCTAGCTCCTCAAGCCGACCTAAACGTACGGCATTAGGGTAATAGCGATGGATATTATAGTTTAAGCCGATTGCGGCCAGTTCAATCGGGGTTTTAGCGATGTTGGCAATGACACTATGAAGATGGGCTTCAAGGTAGCCATCCGAATGGTTTTGGGCCGTATTGCGATCAAGCGGCGCACCGTCGGAGATGACGAGCAAAATTTTGCGCGGTTCGGATCGCAATAACAACCGTGAAGCCGCCCAGGCCAGCGCCTCGCCATCGAGATTTTCCTTGAGCCATGACGGTTCAAAAAGCGCGCCCAGTCGATGGCGCGCACGTCGCCAAGGTTCATGTTCGCTTTTGAATAACAAATGCACTGTTTCATTGAGTCTGCCGGCTTGTGGCGGCGAGTCCGCCTGTCGCCAGCGCATTAAAGCCGGACCTTCTCCGCGCGACCCAGTTGTAAAGCCCAAAAGCTCCACTGTCAGATTTGCCCGTTCGAGGACTCGAATTAACCCGTCGGTGCAGTGGGCGGCAATGTGCATCGGTTTGCCTTTCATTGAGCCGGAACAATCCAGCAAAATGCTAAAGGCGATGCGAGGCTGGACTGATTCGCTTTCACGCTGGAAGACTCGATCAAAACCCGGGCTTGTGATCAGTCGGGACAACGCGTTGGGGTTCGGCCAGCCGTCTTCCTGCTCAGGTTCAATACTTCGAAGGTTGAGTCCAAGCAGATAGCGTCTCAGCCTGGCCGCATAACGGGCAGTATTATCGGGCTGGGGGGGCTTGCCAAACTCGCGCCAAAGCGCTTCCATCCGCTGTGGCGCAACCAGCTTTTCCGGACGAAGAGTGCGGTCGCCGCCACTCCAGAACACGCGATAGTCCTCTGAATAGGATAGGACTTTCGCTAACGCGGTTCCGCGTTGCAACTCAAGATGGGAGGCGCCAAAGGCGTCCTGTTTGTAAGCATCGCTATCGCTGTGATCAGCCTTACCTTCATCTTGACGGGATTCAGTGCCGGGCGCGATGTTCGGCTGGATGGCGAGGGTTTGAGCCGCGGTTTGTTCCGAAGCAAATTCCACCTCGGACTGCTTTTTTACTACCAGAGCAGTGCTTGCCGGCGTGAGCGGCAAACTGCTGTCACACGTACGCGAAAACGCTATCAAAAGTTCGGCAAAGCGGCCTTGATCGTTCACTGCCGCCGCTAAGGGGGAGAACTCTTTAGCCGGTAATAGACAAGCGCTATCAAGGCCGGCGCAAGCGTGCTGAATTAGACTTTCGCACTGAGACGGCGAAAGCATGACCAACATAAACTTTGCTAAGTTTGCCCGCCGCGCCGTTACTGTTTGTCCCAACAGTTCGGCCCAGAGTCCGAGCAAGTTGATTGTCACGCCGACAGCCAGCGACATCGCCAGCCGCTGGCAACGCAAAGGCTCGAACAGTTCAAGCAACTCGCATTCGCTTGCATCCAACGCAGCCAACAGGCCACGATGGCAAGATGGATTGTGAAAGCGCAGCAAAGCCATCCGCGCATCAATTCGTCCGCGCATTCTGGAATGCTCGTCCATGCCATGGGGCAAAAGCGCTAGTCCGTGTTCAACGGGCCAATGTTGTTCCCAGACAGCCATTGCGGTTTCAACGGCATGGATAAGCCCGTCCTCGCCGGCTCGCCAATTTTCCGCCGTAGCGGCCGCCGCACCAGTCATCGCCCGCCCGGCCGCCATATTAGCCGCTTGCCAATCCAATCCCGCGTCAAGGGCACTCGGCTTGCGCATCGGTCAGCTCCGAAGACCGGGCAACTCAACTCCAAACGCACGTTGAAAGTATTCCGCAAAAATCGGCCGTTCGGCAGGATCGCAACGGTTGAGAAAACTCAGCCGGAACGAAGAAATCAGATCCCCCAGAATCAACCAATTCTCCGCCCAACCAATCACGCCACGCGGCGACAATATGGTCGCGACATCGCCTAATTGAAAGCCTTCGCGCGTCAGCCCCGCAAAGACCACCATCGCTTCGACCAAGGCGCGGCCCTCGACTGCCGCTAATTCCGGCATCTTTGCCAGCACCAATTCCACCTCGCGCGCAGGTTGTAAGTAACGCAGTTCCGCTACCAGGTTCCAGCGATCTAATTGCCCTTGATTCAAAGGCTGAGTGCCATGATAGATGCCGGTTGCGTCGCCCATCCCCAGCGTGTTCGCTGTCGCAAACAAACGAAAACAGGAATGAGGCTGAATCAGCCTCGCGCGATCGGGCAACACGAGTTTGCCGTTGTTCTCCAACACCCGTTGAAAAACAAACAAAACATCAGGCCGGGCCGCATCATATTCATCCAAAATCAGCGCTACCGGCCGTTGTAGCGCCCAAGGCAGCACGCCGTCCTGGAACTCCGTAATTTGTAGCCCCTCACTCAGCCGAATGCTGTCCTTGCCAATCAAATCCATGCGGGAAATTTGACTGTCCAGATTCAGGCGTAAACAAGGCCAGCCTAGACGGGCTGCTATCTGCTCAATATGGGTCGATTTGCCTACGCCATGCAATCCATGCAACAACACGCGCCGATTGCGTGCAAAACCAATCAACAATGCCGTAGTCGTTTCGGCATCGAAAAAATAGTCGGGGTCTAACTCAGGTACATAGGGCAGCGGATTATCGAATACAGGAATATCGAAGCTCAGCGGTAAGTCGAAACGGGCGCCGGCCGGTACTTTTCGGCTAAAGTTTGTCTCCATTCCCAATTCACATTGAAAGGTAGTCATAGTTTCAACAGGCTTAGGCTGATGTCATGGCGATATGCAATCGACAATTTTTTGTGGAATGGGCAGATGATCCAGATAATACAAGCCTAGCAATCCAAGCAAGGACAGGCGTTATCTACAGTCGGTTAAACATTACGACCAATCGATCTTTCTGGAAAAGTTAATGGACGAGGGGTATCGTCCAAACCTAGTACATATTAAAGCGCGCCTTACCAGCGATTATCAGGACATTTACTGGATATCTTAATCTTGGCCGAGATTAAACAACCGCAGCCCCCCAGTTTTTTGCTGCACCAACCATCAACTTGTTTCGGGCAAGCCTTGCAAATTTTAACTCTTTCTTTGGCTAGCCTTGTATTGTTAGCAATAAAAGAGCGAAACCTATAAAGAATTAACTTTAAAATTTTCTTAATAATTAACGTCAATTTTTTCATTAATTTATTATCGCGCACTTAAAAATACGCGATGCTCAAGCCGGTAAGAAGTTATCGTGAATGCGTGATCAACTGCTCATCAAGTAATTGTTGAACAAATTCAAGCAGCTCAATGCGACAAGTTTCGGCATCTACGTTATAAATTTCAAGCAATTCGCGATGTAATTCAGTTAACGTAATGGGCTGTTCAATGAGCTTCCAAATACAATTACCCACTGGCCCTGCATGCAGGTATTTGCCGGTTTCGTAATGTAAAATAATTAAATCGTTGTTAAGTTGATTCGCCAGCAGATCAGAACGCCGCATAATTGAATCGGTCAAATTAATCGTTTCCACAGTAATACACCTATACGAAGTTGATCTTGGTCTTTCAAATGATCAAGGCATTGCGCGATTTTAGCGTATTCGTCAACAATCTACTATACTCGCTGAGAAGACAACAGGGCAAACGCATTAAAACATCCGGCGCATTGCCTTTGCGAATTCGGCTTTCATCCTCACGAAACGTCACATCCAAACACCAGTCCAATTTATTTTCCATGCCCTAATGTTTACGCACCGCCCGCGCAAAGATTCCGCCATGCCTATGCTGCGCAATCCTTTCCATAAATTCAGTGTTGGGCAAGTCGCTTCATGCAAAGTCCCCTGATTACCTTTAAGCCCCTCCTTGATTACATCAGGGCGACCGCATATAAATCCTTATGCAAATAAGACCTTGGCACGGTAAGCATCGTCCCATGCGGCCTTGTTCTGCTTCTTGGGCAAACTGAGTTTTGAGCCCTCCCGTTCAAACAGGTTAATACATAGGTGGCGAATGCTGGTCATCATGGCAGGGCCATTACCTTTGCGGATACGGCTGGCATCTTCCGATAGGGTGACATCCAGCCGCCAGTGCAGGATGTTCTCAATCCCCCAATGCCCTCGCACCGCCTTGGCGAACCGTTTGGCATCGGCCGGGATGGAAGCGATAAAAAAGCGCCGTTCGACCGTGGTGTTACCGCCTTGGGTACATTCTCTTTCGACCATGCCGATGCTGCGCAGGCCTGTCCATAAATCGACTTTAGGCAAGGTGGACAGGTCCTCAGTTATCCAGTAACGACGGATTTCCAGCCGGCCGTGATTCTTATCGGTTTCTTCGGCGTAGGCATGGGGGACCGATTTGAAAGCATGCTGTCCGGCGGTCGTGAAATAATCGTCAACGGCTTCGTGCAGGCTGCTTTGGTTGCCTTTCAGTCCCATCACATAGTCGCCCTGTTGCGCTTTGATCTGTTCGGCAATGGCGCGTTGGCTTCCCATGGCATCCAGCGTCACGATGCAGCCTTTCAACTCCAGCAGTTCAAGCAATTTCGGGATGGCGGTGATTTCATTGGACTTTTCATCGGTGGCTTCCTGCGCCAACACCAGACGGTTTTGACACGCCCACGCTGTCACCCTGTGCAACGGATTGCCGTTATTGGCGCGGTCCCGCGAGCCACGGGCGGTTTTGCCGTCAACCGCGATCACTTCATCGATCTCCTGCCGGACGGCCTGTGTCCAATTCATGAAACATTCCCGGAATTTGACCGGGGACAGGCGAACCATCACATATTCAATGCAATCATGCGAGGGGACGCCATTCTCCAGCGGGACGAATTGCCGTAGCCAATCCAGTTTGGCATGGCCAAAATCCTCAATCGCCTCCCAACCTTTGGCGTTGCTGCATACCGCGCTAACCACCCATACCAAAATGTCCAGCAGGGCGTGGCGTTTGTTGCGGTCTATTCGTGGGCCTTCCAACGGGCCGAAGTGGTCAAGCAGGCTAGCGCTCATGGCTTTCCTTTTCAGATAAAAAACGTAGTGTCGCTAATTACTTTGATTTAATGCAAATTTATATGCGGTCGCCCTGTCCCCATAATCCGGTACAATCGGAGCCTATTCAACTATCAAAATTGAAATTGAGTGTGCAGCATTTACTTGGCGTAGAAAACAAAAAAGGGGGGATTGGCTTACCAATCCCCCCTTTTTATTAAATCTTAAAGAGCCTTAGAAGCTAAGGTATATTTTTTTAAGCTCTTTAAACTTTTCAACAGCCGCAGTCATTGAGGCTTTTGATGCTGTAAGATCACCTTTGATTAAAGCCCCGCGAGCATCTTTAAGGAAACCGTTTGCTCTTTCCTTTTCTCTATTAACTGTAGCGCTCTCAATATGATTTAGTGCTTGTTTTGCTTCTTTCATTAGCTCTAAAACAGCATCGTTATTTGCGCCGGGAGTCAATGCTTGCAAAGCCGCGTCAGCTGCTTCGGCTGCTGCAATTGCTTCATCAAATGCAGCTTTAACACCTTCCGGTGTTTGGTTTTCTATTTTGCCTGCAGGCTTTGCCATCGCAGTAGGAGCGGCTGCGAGAAACGCAGTGCCGATAAATAAAGCGATTGCTGATTTTTTCAATAAAGTCATTTAAACTTTTTCCTTATGGAAGTGGTAGATTTTTGGTGTTTATGCGTAATAAACCAGATACACATTGATCGCATTCTAGCATGGGCCTAGAAAAATTACTTTAATTAAGCGACACAATAAACGTGTGAGCTAAGAACTGCGCTTGATTTGCAGCAGGTCTATGTTACTTAATTAACGAAGGCGTCTATGTGTTATTAAAATTATATTTTTGACATAATTCAATTTAACCGACTTTTTACTCGACAACTAAACCTCGCTAAAAACACTCTTCCACATATGGTTGAACAGTTTCGAAATGTGTTAAAATTATTTCCGGTATGTGACTATTATATTTCGGTAGTTAACCAGCCTATTTAATTAAAAAATAACAATGACTTGAGGTCGAGTGCAATATGAATATCTTAAAAAAAGCTTTACTATCTTTATTAATTGCGGCTTCTATGGGCGCTGTTTCAACTTCAGCAATGGCTGAAACTGACAAAGGCAGAATTACCTATGCTCCTGCTGACGCAATTGATTTGGTAGTCGGTAAAATCAAAATTGCGATTGACGCTGCGGCTAACGGTACAGAGGGTGATGCGCTTGCTGATCTTATCAAAGAAGCATCGGATGGAAGCAAAGAAATCAATGCTAATGATAAGGTTGATATAGCACGTTCAAAAGCTAACAATACTCTGAAATCAGCTAGAAAACTTGCTCAAGAAGGTAAAAAAGGCGAATCAGAAGAAGCATTGAAAGATGCAGCTAAAAAGTTTGAAGCTTTAAAAGGTCTGCTCTAATATTGGTTTTGACCCTATCAGGATAAAGTTTGATTTTCTGATAGGGTTTTAAAGCTTTTATCGTTCCAATCGCACTATCTCCCCAGCGACTCCTCTCCCCGAATCGGCTCTACCTTCCCCCTCTATTCTTGAAATCCTGTTCATATTGCGGATTAGGATATTAATACTCAGTCGGCCTGGCATAATCGTGTAAAAAGCGTTAGCACGTCTTAATCCACTTATTTCATGGTAGGCTTCAACAAGACTTTTAGTCCTGAGCGCAGCCGAAAGGATCAGGACGAACGGATTCATGTTGGCCCATCCAAGTAAAATTGCCTGAGCACTAGTTCAGCAGCGCTGATCGAATTCCGTCAGCGGCAACTCGAAATAATCCTCTGAGGTTTGTGGACTGTACTAAAACTCGAACTGACCTTTTACATCGTCTACAGCGGTTTTCTTGAGAACGTTGTGTTTTCGTATAACGCGTTAAACAGCCGATAGCCGTTCTTGCCGGTTTGCTTGACCTCATACATGACTTGGTCGGCATGGCGTAACAGTAAATCCGGATCGCTGTTGTCCTCGGGAAACAAAGTGACGCCGATGCTGGCTGAAACATGCGCCGCTTGTCCGAATATCCGGTAGGGATCCGCGGTGATGGCGATGATACGGGCCAAGGTTTGCTCGCATTCGCTGATTGCGGTGAAGCCGCCGAGCAGCAAGGCAAATTCGTCACCTCCGAGGCGAGCGACGGTGTCTTCTTCGCGTATGCAATCTTTTAAGCGTTGCGCCACTTCCCATAGCAGTTGATCGCCTGAGGCGTGACCTAGGGTATCGTTGACTTGCTTGAAGCCATCCAGATCAAGCATGCAAACGGCGGCAATTTCTTGATTGCGGCGGCAACGAGCCAGAGTTTGCTGGATGCGATCGGCCAATAATACCCGGTTGGGCAATTGGGTCAGCGAATCGTAGAAAGCCAGATTATTGATTTTTTCCTCTATAACCTTGCGCTCAGTAATATCCGTATAAGTGGCAACATAATTGATGATTTCGCCACCATTGTTCTTCACCGCAGTAATAGTGACAAATTCAGGATGCACCTTACCGTTTTTAAGCCGATTCCATATTTCTCCCTGCCATGTGCCGGTGCGGATAAGGCTGTCCCACATCGACGTATAAAATTCCGCATCATGATGACCGGATTTTAATATGTTCATTTTACGATTAAGCAACTCTTCGCTCGAATAGCCGGTAAGCTGAATAAAGGCTTGATTAACTTTGATAATGACATTGTTAGTGTCGGTGATAACCATGCCTTCCTGGGATTCGAAGGCGGTCGCGGCGATTTGAAGCTCAACTTCTATTTGTTTACGCTCGGTGATGTCGGTGATAAAACCATGCCAAAGCGTAGAACCATCGGCCAGCCGTTGCGGCAACGCATTGCCGAGTAGCCAGTACTCCGGTTCGTCGCCGAACTTCAAACGATACTCTTGAAGCCAAGGCGTTAAGTTTTGCGCCGATGTATGAATGGAGGCTAGATGAGTATCCAGATCATCGGGATGAACTACAGTAAATACGTAGGAAGCATCTTCGCGAACATCTTCAGGCTTAACCCGATAAATTTTGAGCAGACCCTCGTTGGCATAAGGGATACAACAACTGCCATCGGGGCGCAGTTGAAATTGAAAAACAATTCCAGGCACTTGACCGGCAATTTTGCGCAATCGGGTTTCCGCTTTTTGTTGCTTGATCAGTTGAGTTTTAAGCGGGCGAAAGACCAGAAAATAGATGACGGGAAACACCAAAGTCAAGAGTAAGGCCGCATCAAGCAAGGGCTTATGCCAATGCGAAAGCGACGGCAACATGTCAATAAAAGAATGACTGAGTGTTTCGCCGATAAAAATGGAGCCGATTAAGGCTAAAAGTAGAGGCTTGACTGATTGAGAATTTTTAACGTGTTTTCTCATTTATCAGAGGCGTTTTTATTTTTTAGTGAAGCTAAGCGGTTCATTAATTTCTTCAGACAACCACGTTTCGTGTAATCATTAACTGATGTCATGTCAGTATAACAACAAGCTCCAGGTTTGTCTAACGGTGTTTATTCTTGCCGGTTTTATAAAAAGGGCTTCAATTTTATATTATCACTTTACGATAAGCGTACCCTCTAAAGATACGAACGACAGCCGGGTAACCGTCGTTCGTGATGATGAATCCACTCGCTTACTGCTTATCGTGTTTACGCTTAAGCGGGTAAAAATCTTTCGCTCAATACTTGTTTATCGGGCACGCCTTTGGCTCGCGCGGCCGCTTCGGCGGCATCGATCAAGGCCGGAGGCCCGCATAGATAGATGTCGGGAAAAACACTCGCATCGGCCAGGTCTTGAGCCAGAGCGTCAACCGGCGTTCCACAAAAACCCTGCCATAGCTCATCCGGCTTCCATACGCAAAAAATCACTTGAAGTTTGGGCAGTTCCGCTTGCAGCGCTTTTAATTCGGTTTGGCAAAATAATTCTTCGACTCGGTTGGCGCCGAAATAAAGCCGCGCCGGATGCGGTTCCTGAAATTCGGCCATGCGCCTTAACATCGACAGCATCGGTGCTAAACCGGTACCTCCGGCCACAAACCAGCGCGGTCTCAGGCCGTTTTCGGATAAGCCGAACGCGCCTTTGGGGCCGTGAACGATTAAGCTTTGTCCGACAGCCGCCTGTTCTCGCAGCCAAGTGGAAAAAACTCCGCCGGGTTGCAGCCGGATTAAAAATTCCAGCCGACCTTCCCAGTTGCTTATATTGGCTAGCGAATAAGCGCGTTTAATGTCTTGTCCCGGAACTTCCAGTTCCATGAACTGGCCGGGTTCGAATTCGGCCGTGCTGCCGCCGTCTTCATTCGGCGCAAGGTGCAATTCCAGACGTAAAGTATTTTCGCCGACGCAATCGATAGCGGTAATTTCAGCATTTCGAAGCTTGATTTCGCCAAGCAGAATACGGTCATGATCGAAAGGCAGGTCAATACGCAAAGCGCTTTTAGGAAAAGTGCAACAGAGCAGGGTTCCGCCTTTCGCCGCATCGCCTATAGGCAATGCGGCCGGGTTATGTTTGCCTAAAGTAAAGTCGCCGTCGGTGACGTCGGCATAGCAGGTACCGCAATTACCTTGCCCGCATTGGGCGGGCAATATGATATGGGCATTAGCGGCAGCTTCCAGCAGGTTCTGGTCGGAGGCGCAATCGAAACGAAGCTGTTCCCCGTCGCGAGTGTTAAGTTCAATGGCGTGAGTGGTCATGATTTGGTTGAGTTCCACAAAAAATGCTGCCGGAAACACGATAAATATTCAGGTTTTCCTGTCTTTGAACAAGAGGGATTGCAAAGAGAGGGGAGGACTGAATTATTACAAAAGCTTAGGTGTTTACGGCAGCGGAGGAAAGGAATTGAATTAAGCGGCTTTACGCGTCAGCGAAGCTTCAATGTCGGCCTGCGCGGTGGTAATGGGTTGCAAGCCGAATTTATCCACCAACACCTGCACCAGATTGGGCGTCAGGAAGGCGGGCAAGGTAGGACCAAGACGAATGTTACGGATGCCCAAGGCCAATAAAGTCAGCAGTACGGCGGCGGCTTTTTGCTCAAACCATGATACGACCAAAGACAAAGGCAACTCGTTGACGCCGCATTCAAACGCTCCGGCCAGAGCTGTGGCAATTTTGATCGCCGAATAACTGTCGTTGCATTGGCCTAAGTCCAATAGGCGCGGAATGCCGCCGATGTCGCCGAAGTCATGTTGGTTAAAGCGGTATTTGGCGCAGCCCAAAGTCATGACTACAGTGTCTTGCGGAGCCTGTTCGGCAAATTCGGTGTAGTAATTGCGACCGGGTGCGGCGCCGTCGCAACCGCCAACCAAAAAGAAATGCTGAATGGCGCCGGATTTGACCGCGTCGATCACTTTATCGGCGACGCCCAACACGGCATCGCGGCCGAAACCGACGGTGATGGATTTTTCGCTGAGGTCTTCTTTAAAACCGGGTAAGGCATTGGCCGCCTGAATTAACGGCGCAAAATTTTTATTGCTGATGTGGCGCACGCCGGGCCAACCAACCGGGCCTGCGGTAAAAATACGCTGGCGGTATTGAGCTTGCGGCTCAATGATGCAATTGGAAGTCATCAAAATCGCGCCGGGGAAGTCGGCAAATTCTTTTTGTTGATCCTGCCAAGCGCCGCCGTAATTACCGACCAAATGCGGATAAGCTTTGAGTTTCGGGTAGGCGTGGGCGGGCAGCATTTCACCGTGAGTATAGATATTGATACCGCTGTCTTTGGTTTGCTCCAATAAAGCGGCCAGATCGCCCAGATCGTGGCCTGATACCAAAATGGCTTTGCCTTTGACCGGAGTGGTGCGTACTTGAGTCGGCTGTTGCGCACCAAAATTACCGGTGTTAGCTTCATCCAATAACGCCATCACGGTAAGATTTAAAGTGCCCAGTGCCATAGACTGGTTCAGCAGGGCTTCGACATCGGTAGGGTCCGTGCTCAAAAAATCCAATGCATTTTCGATTCCGGCATAAACCTCTTCGCTTTCCTTACCCAGCACATAGGCATGGTGAGCATAAGCGCAAACGCCTTTGAGGCCGTAAAGCACCAGTGAACGCAAGCCGATAATGTCCGCGCCGACTTGGTCGAGTCCGGCATTGATACCCACATCGGCGGCTTGCTTGAGCATTCCGTCCATGTCGGCGGCAGGCTGCCAAGCGGCGGCGCCGGTAAGTTGTTCAGGCGCTTCGCCTGTTGCAAGACAGGCTGTGATGTAGCTCGCTTTAACTCGATCCCGTATCTGCGCGGCCTCTTGTATCATCGTAACGAAGCGAGTCGCATTGAAATTCACGTTGGTTAAGGTGGTGAACATTGCGTAGAGGATGAAATCGTCGGCGGCATTATCCGGAACATTCAACGCGCGAGCGCGTTTGGCGTATTGGGCAATGCCTTTAACGCCGTGAACCAGTAAATCCTGCAAATCGGACGTTGTGGCGTCTTTGCCGCACATGCCTTTGGCAGTAGCGCAACCGCTGTCGGCATTGGAGCGGTCGGTTTGTTCGCATTGGTAACAAAACATCAGGTACTCTCCTCGAGATTAAATAGTGTTGATGACTATGAACAGGTATTGTTTTTCCGATTAATTGGATTCTTCCAATGAAATAGATAAGAGCACTTACTATGCCAATCGAAAAAACCTTGTGTTTTCTGAGTTAGCCAGAGTATTGTTGTTTTATTGACATCACTTTGAGTTGTTTAATTAACATCAGCGTTATCATTATGACGACAAACTTATTTTTTACCTCGTTGATTTCTATTGTCGCCGACCTGTCTACGAACATGTCGGCGGAACAACGCTATCAACGTTTATTAGCGCATTTGTGCCGGATTTTTCCTTGTGATGCGTCCGCGCTGCTCAAATTCGAAAACCAGTGTTTGATACCGTTGGCGGTTAACGGTTTATCGGAAGATACTCTGGGACGGCGATTTATGGTCAGTGAGCATCCGCGCCTGGCGCAGATTTTAGCTGCCGATCAATCGCTACGCTTTCCCGCCGATTCCGAGCTGCCCGATCCCTATGACGGACTCATTGAATCGGATAACGATCAGCTGCTGGTGCATGATTGCATGGGAGCTACGCTGTTTATCGATGGCGAGCCTTGGGGGGTTTTAACGTTGGATGCGCTGACTCCGGGTAGTTTTGACCACATCGACCCGATACAGCTGAATACGTTTATCAGCTTGACCGCAGCGACAGTCAAGGCGGCGGGCTTGATTGCCTCTTTGGAGCAACGGGTGCGTTATGTGACTCAAACCTTATTTAAAGAAAATACCAATTGCGACATGATCGGCGACAGCGAATGCATGCGGAAATTGTGCAATGAAATTTCCATTGTCGCACCGTCGGAATTGGCCGTTTTAATTTTGGGCGAAACGGGAGTGGGGAAAGAATTGGTCGCCCAGCGCATTCATCTGGAATCGAATCGCGCCGATCAAGTCATGGTCTATGTCAATTGCGCGGCATTACCCGAGAGTATTGCCGAGAGTGAGTTATTCGGTCATAGCAAAGGCGCATTTTCCGGCGCGGTCAGCGATCGAACCGGCAAATTCGAGTTGGCTAACGGCGGCACGATTTTTTTGGATGAGATCGGCGAACTGCCGCTTTCCATTCAGGCTAAGCTATTGCGTACTTTGCAAAACGGCGAAATACAGCGCGTCGGCAGCGATAAACAAATCAAAGTCAATGTGCGGGTTATTGCCGCCACTAACCGCAATCTGCAACAAGAGGTTGCTGCGGGCTTATTCCGGCCGGATCTTTATCATCGTTTGGCTGTTTATCCGATGCATGTTCCGGCATTGCGCGAACGGGGCAAGGATGTTTTATTGCTGGCGGGTGCTTTCTTGGAGAAGAACCAGCAGCGTTTGGGCATTAAAAAGTTGCGTTTGGACCAAGACGCCAAGAAAGCTTTATTGGCATACAGCTGGCCGGGCAATATCCGTGAATTGGAGCATTTACTCAGTCGGGCCGCGCTAAAGTCAGCGACTCCGGACAATCGACAAGCAAATTTTATAACCATATCCTTAGCTTACTTGGATATAGTGCCGGAGCCGTTCAATGATTCGCGTATCAGTACCGCTCCTGATTCACCGGCGGCGCCCTCCTCGCCGATACATTTTAAAAATGCGGTGGATGAATTTCAGCGCCAACTTATTCAGCAACAGCTAGCTGTGCAACAGGGTAATATGGCTGCTACGGCACGCATTTTAGGACTCGATCGAGGTAATTTTCACCGCTTATTAAAACGCTTAGCCATTAAAGTCGAAATCTGACTGCATTTTTAATTCACAGAAATATTTGATGGATAAAATATTCTAAGTTTATCCATCAAATAAGAATCGTTTGCATCACTATAACTATTTAACCTATACTTCTTTCACCTATTATTTGTGAGAGATTGTATAAATGAAAAAAAATAAATTCTTATTAAGAAGCGGAGTATTGACAGCACTGGTGGCATTAAACGCACCTGTTAACGCCTTGGAAAAGCCGCAGACAATGGAAGATATGTGGAAAATCATTCAAGCGCAGCAAAAACAAATTGATGAAATGAAAGCGGGGATGCAGACGGCAGCGCCGGCTCCAACTCCGGCTAAAGCCGCCACTAGCGATGTGAAGAGTTTAGAGCGGAAAACCGATGTGCTGAGTAAGGAAGTTGAAAAGTTGCGCACTAACCTGACTATTCCCGATGAGGTGCAGTATAAAAGTGCTTACGGTTTAGGTCCGGCGGCATCCAAGGTTTATCAGGTGGGAAAAGGTTTATCGATTGGCGGTTATGGCGAAGCCAATTATCAGGCGACCGTCGGCGATGAAAAAGCCAAGAACGATAATGCCGATTTTGAACGTATGGTGTTATATGCCGGTTATAAGTTCACTGACAGTATTTTGTTTAACAGTGAACTTGAATTTGAGCACGGTTCAACCGAAAAAGGCGGGTCGGTATCGGTTGAGTTTGCTGCATTGGATTTTTTTATTGACCCTATGGCTAACGTTCGTGCCGGTATGGTGTTGATGCCTATGGGTTTTGTCAACTTGATTCACGAGCCGCCGTTTTATTTCGGCAATAATCGCCCGGAAGTGGAGCGTCAAATCCTTCCGAGCACGTGGCGTGATATTGGTGTAGGTCTGTTCGGCGAAGTGTTGCCGAATCTGACCTATACCACTTATGTCGTTAACGGTCTGAATGCCGCCAATTTTACTGCGGACGGCATCCGTTCCGGCAGACAGCAAGGCAGTCAAGCCAAAGCCGAAGATCTGGCGTTTGTAGGACGGTTGGATTATGCGCCTGCGGTAGTGCCGGGCTTAGCATTCGGCGGTTCGGCGTACTTAGGTAACTCCGGCCAAAATCAGACTTATACCAACCTAAGAACGGGAGCTAAAGATAATGTCAACGCTTTCACCCAGCTGTATGAAGGCCATGTGCAATGGAAATACCATGGGCTTGAGTTCCGTACTTTAGGCTCGTGGGGACATATCGACGATGCGGGCGTATTGAGTGCGGCTAAAGGACAAACCATTGGCGAAGAAAATTACGGCTGGTATTCGGAACTCGGCTATGACGTATTACCGTTGCTGATGCCTAACACGACACAATATTTGGCGCCGTTTTTCCGTTATGAGCAACTGGACACTATTGCCAGCGCACCGGTCGGTTTTTCTGACGATGAAACTAAAAGCAAACAAATTTATCAGTTTGGCTTGCAATATAAGCCCATTCCGAATGTCGTGGTTAAAGCGGATTATCGCAATTTTACGGCGAAGAAAGGTACCTTGCCGGATGATTTCAACTTAGGTTTCGGTTTTATATTCTAAGAATCCGTCATGCATAAAAAAGGCTGGAGAATATCCAGCCTTTTTTGATTTTCTACGGTTTAATGCAACAAGCCCTGCAATAAGCCATTCAATTTATGGACAAAGGCTGCCGGATCGTCCAACTGTCCGCCTTCACTGAGAATAGCCTGATCGAACAGGATATGAGTCAGATCGGCAAAACGGCTGTCATCTTGTTCTTCTTTCATCCGAACCACTAAAGCATGAGTTGGATTAAGCTCGAAGATAGGCTTTCTGCCCATGCCCATGCCAAACCCCTGTCCCGCATCTTTCATGATTCTTTCCATGTTCAGGCTCATGCCGTAAACATCGGCAACCAGACAGGCAGGCGATTCGGTTAAACGATGGCTCAAACGTACTTCGCTGACTTTATCGCCCAGCACGTCCTTAATTTGTTTTAGCACCGATTCAAAATCTTTATTGATTTCTTCTTCGGCTTCTTTGTTCTCTTCGCCGTCCAAAACACCCAAGTCCAAATCGCCTTTGGCGACAGACTGTACATGCTTACCGTCAAATTCGTCCAGATTAGACACCAACCATTCGTCAATGCGATCCGACAGCAATAATACTTCAATACCTTTTTTGCGGAAGATTTCCAAGTGCGGACTGTTTTTCGCCGCCGAAAAAGTGTCCGCGGTGACATAATAAATTTTGTCCTGGCCTTCTTTCATGCGGCTGACGTAGGCTTCCAGCGAAACATCCTGTTTGTCGGTATCGGCATGTGTCGATGCGAAACGCAGTAATTTGGCGACGCGCGCTTTATTGCCATGATCTTCAATCGGGCCTTCTTTAAGAACCGGGCCGAATTGAGACCAGAATTTTTCATATTTTTCCGGTTCATTGTTGGCCAAGTCTTCCAGCATCCCCAGCACTTTCTTAACGGCGCCCGATTTAATGGTGTTGATTTGCTTGCTTTGCTGCAAAATTTCCCGTGACACGTTCAACGGCAGGGAATTGGCGTCAATGACGCCTCTGATAAAGCGCAGATAGCGCGGCATTAATTGCTCGGCATCATCGGTAATAAACACTTTGCGTATGTACAGCTTTACGCCGTGTTTGGCGTCTCTGTCCCACATATCGAACGGGGCGCGTGACGGGACATAAAGCAGCAAGGTGTATTCGTTGGTGCCTTCGACTTTGCTGTGAATATGGGTTAAAGGGTCTTGAAAGTCGTGGCCTACATGCTTATAAAATTCGTTATAGGCTTCCTCGGAAATTTCCTGGCGGGCTTTGGTCCATAAGGCGGAAGCCGAATTGACCGTTTCTTCAACGATTTCCGCCGGTTTTTCTTCTTCGCCTTCTTCACCCATAGAGGGTGCTGCTTCTTTATCCATCACGATAGGCAGGGAAATGTGATCGGAGAATTTTCTGACGATGGAGCGGATACGGTAGCCGTCCAGGAACTCGCTTTCGGCTTCTTTCATGTGTAAGACGATTTCGGTTCCGCGTTGCGCTTTTTCCACCGATTCCAAGGTGTAATCGCCCTCGCCCGCTGACTCCCAGCGCACGCCTTCGCTCTTATCGGCGCCGGCTTTGCGAGTGATTAAGGTCACTTTATCGTCAACAATAAACGCCGAGTAAAACCCCACGCCGAACTGACCGATTAATTCGCTGTCTTTGGCTTGGTCGCCGGTTAATGCTTGAAAAAACTGTTTGGTGCCTGATTTGGCAATGGTGCCGATGTGTTCCTGAACTTCCGCACGAGTCATACCGATACCATTATCAATGATGGTAATGGTACGTTTGTCTTTGTCGTATTCCAGGCGAATTTTCAGCTCGCTGTCGCCTTCATACAAGCTGTCATTGGACAGCGCTTCAAAACGTAGTTTGTCAGCCGCATCCGACGCATTGGAAATCAATTCGCGTAAAAATATTTCCTTGTTGCTATATAATGAGTGAATCATTAAATGCAGCAGATGTTTAACTTCAGTTTCAAAACCTAAGGTTTCTTTTTTTGCTTCAACAGTCATTTTTATTAATCCTGAGTAAATTATAAGATTAGCGCCGATATAGGGGCATATTGGTTTTTTTCAAGTCCAAAGCAGACAGATAAAATATAAGGTTAGAATTAATCTCTATGGCCATAAATCTCACGTCAAAAAAAATATTGATTGCCGAAGCTCACGCAAACTTACGCGAAACAATCAAACATATATTCGGGTCGTTAGGCGCCAGATTTATTGTTGAGGCGGAATCCGGCGTCGACGCCATCGCGGCGATGAAAAAGGACAAGTTCGATATTGTGCTTTGCGATTACGATTTGCTAGGTAAAAAAACCGGGCAACAGGTTTTGGATGAGGCTAAACACCTTAAGTTATTGCCGGTCAATGCCATCTTTATGATTGCGACCGATGAGCATCGTTTGGGCTTGGCGCCTAACGCTGTCGATAACAAACCCGATGATTACCTGATAAAGCCGTTTAGCTTAAAACAGGTTTCAAGCCTTCTTGAAAAATGCGATACCCGTAAGAGATTCTTGGCCGGGATTGAAAACGAAATAGACAGCGGCAATCTTTTTCAAGCCATACGCAATTGCGAAAAGATGCTTGAGCTGGATAATAAAAGCATGCACTTGCAATTATTAAAAATGCAGGCTGAATTGAGCATCAAAGTGGGCGACTTTAAGACCGCCGAGAAAGTTTATCAAGATATTCTGGATAAACGGGAACTTCCCTGGGCCCGACTGGGCATGGGTGTTGTGGCGTATTGTCTTGCCGATTACGATAGCGCGGTTAACACTTTTCAGGGGCTGATCAAACAGTACCCGGCCATGTTGGAGGCTTACGATTGGCAGGTAAAAGCATACGAGGCTATGGGCAACGACCAGTTGGCTTTATCTTCAATCAGCGCTGCCGTTACGCTTGCGCCGCAGTCCATTTTAAGACAAAAGAAGCTGGCCGTGCTGGCTGATAAAACCGACAATATCGACCTTGCCCAAAAAGCTTATACCGCAATTATTGAGTTAGGCAAAAATTCCATTCACAGATCATTCTCCGATTATTCGGGTTTGGCCAATACTTATTTAAAAACCAATGCAGCCGACAAGGCCTTGGAAATAGTGGTTAAAATGGCTCAGCAGTTTAAAGCCGAGCCTGAAGCAAAGCTAAGGGCCGCTCTGTTGGAAATCGAAATTTATCGGGAAAAAGGCAATGAGCGCTTGGTTGAGCGCGCTTATAATAAAATATGCGAATTGAACGGACAGCTTAACAAGCAGTTACCGAGAGAATTACGGCTGAACATGGCCAAGATTTTTTGCCTGAATGACAATCGTGAAGCCTGCGATGAGATTCTTAACGATTTAGTTAAAACCTATGTTGACGATAAACTTTTCATGAAAGAGATTGTCGCTCTGTGTAACGAACTTATCGGCGAAAATTATGTAGAAACGCTGGTCGAGTCTCTAACGAAAGAATTGGTCGACTTCAACAAGGAAGCCGCTAAGCTGTTTAAAAAAGGCGACATTAGAGGCGCGCGCGGAGTTTTTGAACAAATCGCCGCGAAAAGACCGAATAATCCTAAAGTCATTTTAAATCTGATAAAAATCATTCTTCATGATATTAAAACGTCCGGCGCCAGTCCGGAAAAAATTATCAGTACTCAATCCTATATCAATACAGCTATTCAACTCGGCATAGCTCACGATCAAATCAGTGTTTTGCAAACGGCACTGGACACTTTTAAAAACGAAATCGAGCAATAATCCGCCAAAATGTCCAATACTTCTATGCTTTCAATCAACTTTCCTTCTCTTCTAACCTCTTCAGTGCATGATATAAAGAATTCATTGAGAGTGCTTCGAACACTTCATGCCCAGCTTGAAAGCATCTATCAAGATAAAAAGCATATTGAATTCAAACAATTGGAATTTGAAGCGAATCGTATGAACAATAGCTTGATGCAGTTATTGACGCTTTATAAAATCGATTTCGCCCAATACAGCCTGACCATAGACGAACACAGCGCCGCGGAGCTATTGGAGGATATCGTCAATCAGCATTCTACTTTATTATCCTTAGGCGACATTCAACTGATCACGGAATGCGATAGCGATCTGCTTTGTTATTGCGACAGCACCTTGATCAGCAATGCGCTTTGCACATTAGTCAATAACGCCCAGCGCTATTGCTTGAGCAAAGTACTGTTATCCGCAACTCAGGAAGACGATTATGTGGTTTTTTGCATCGAAGATGACAGCAGTGGTTATCCGGAAAATCTTCTGACCTCCGATTGCAAGAAACTTCCTGAGCTTGATATGACGACCGGTAATACCGGGTTAGGCTTGTTTTTTGCGGAGACCGTTGCCCAATTACATGTTCAAGCCGACAAGCGGGGTTTTATTATGACCGACAATAATAGTCGGTTCGGTGGCTCCAGATTTAAGCTTTATTTGCCCTAACTGTTGTGATCATTAAGGTTCAAGCCAAATCCAACAGCTAAGCAATAAAGTTAAAATTGATTCCTTATGGCAATAAACCTTACGTCAAAAAAGATATTGGTCGTCGAAGACCAAGCAATCATGCGCGAAACCATCAAACATATATTGGGCGCATTTGGCGCCCGGTTTATCGTTGAGGCGGAAAACGGCATCAACGCAATCACAGCGATGAGAATTGACAAGTTCGATATTGTGCTTTGCGATTACAACCTGCTCAGGGGGAAAAACGGCCAGCAGGTCCTGGAAGAAGCCCGGTTTCTTAAGCTATTGCCGGTCAGCGCCATCTTTATCATGGTGACCTGCGAACAAAGCCAGGAGATGGTGCTTACCGCCCTTGATAACAAACCCGATGACTATCTGATTAAGCCTTTTAATCGGCAACAACTGTTAAGCCGCATTGAAAGATGCCATGCCCGTAAAAAATACTTGGCCAGTGTCGAAAATGAAATAGACAACGGCAATATTTATCAAGCCATTTACAATTGCGAAAAGTTGCTTCAACTGGATGGTAAAAAAATGCGCTTGCAATTATTAAAAATGCAAGCCGAATTGACGCTTAAGGTCGGGGATTTTAAGACCGCCGAAGAGATCTACCAGGATATTCTGCACGAAAGAGAACTGCCTTGGGCCAGGATGGGATTAGGTATCGTGGCTTTTTTTCTGGGCTATTACGATCAGGCTATTAAGATTTTTCAGGATCTTATCGAACAATACCCGGTGATGCTGGAAGCTTATGATTGGTTGGTTAAAGCGCAAGAATCTCTCGGTAACGATGAGCATGCTTTATCCTCGCTGAATTCAGCTGTTTTGCTTTCTCCCCAGTCCATCTTAAGACAAAAAAAATTGGCCGTCTTAGCGGATAAAACCGACAATCTGTCTCTTGCCAAGAAAGCCTACACGGCCACCATTAAACTGGGCAAAAACTCTATCCACCGGTCCTCCGGCGACTATTCGGGCTTGGCCAATGTTTATTTAAAAAGCAACGCGGCCAGCGAAGCGCTCAAAGTACTGTATGAGCTGAATCAACAGTTTCACAATGATCCTGAAGCCAAGATCAGAGCCGCCTTACTGGAAACCGAGATTCATCAGACCAAAGGCAATAAAGCGCTGGCCCAGCAAGCCTATAACAAAGCGTTTAAACTCAGCGAACAATTTAACCGGCAGATCTCCAGGGAACTGCGGCTGGAAATGGCCAAGGTTTTTCATCTGAACGGAAACGGCGAAATTTGCGACGAAATTCTTAGCGATCTGGTTAAAACCAACATTGACGACAAAGCCTTTATCAAGAACCTGGTAACCATGTGCGACGCCGTCATCGGCGAAAACTATGCCGAAACATTGATCCAGCATATAAAAAAAGAATTGGTCGATATTAATAATAAAGGCGTCGGATTATTCCAGGAAGGCAAGATTAAAGAGGCGCTGGCGGTCTTTGAAAAAGCCATTATAAAGATGCCCGATAATCACACGATCCTGTTAAATATGATAAAAATCATCATTCATGACATTAAAACGTCTAAACCCGATCCGGAAAAAATCATGAGTGCTCAATCCTATATTAATAGAGCCATTCAACTCGGCATACCTCACAATCAAATCAGCGGCTTGCAAACGGAGCTGGACACTATTCAATACAAATCTCACCAATAGCCCATCAAAATGCCTAATAATCAAATGCTTTCAATTGGTTTTCCCGCCATCCTGGCCTCTTCAGTGCATGACATAAAAAACTCTTTAACCGCTCTTCGCGCATTACTCAGCCAGCTTGAGAATATTTATCAAGATCCTAAGCCTAATGAATTCAAACATTTAGAATTTGAAACCAATCGCATGAACAGTAGCCTGATGCAGTTACTGACATTGTATAAAATCGATTTGTCTCAATTTAGTTTGGCTATAGACGAACATAGGGCCGCTGACATCGTGGAGGATATTGTCGCCCAGCAATCGACCTTATTATCTTTAAGCAACATTGAACTGATTACCCAATGCGATGGTGAGCTGTTTTGTTATTGTGACAGCACCCTGATCAGCAATGCGCTTTGCACCTTAGTCAACAACTCGCAACGTTATTGCTTGAGCAAGGTTCTACTTTCTGTGACCCAGGAGAATGATTATATTGTTTTTAGCATCGAAGACGACGGCATGGGTTATCCGGAGAATCTGATATCGTCCGATTATAAGCAGCTTCCCCAGCTTGACCTGGTTACCGGCAATACCGGCTTGGGCTTGTTTTTTGCCGAAACCATTGCGCAATTGCATGTTCAAGGCAAGAGCCGGGGCTTTATCGTTACCGACAACGGCAGTCAGTTCGGCGGGGCCAGATTTAAGCTGTATTTGCCCTAAGCATAAACACAGGTAAAAATTCGTTTTAACAGTATCAGGGCCGTATCTGCCGAGCCGTTACCACGGATGCGAACATCAGGCAAACAGCCAGCAAGGTTTCCCAAGGCTGTCCTTGCTGTTGGCCTTTAATCTGCCGGTCCGCCTTCGCGCTCAGCGTCAGTATCTTATGTAAATCGGGTTCGCTCAGCCTGTTCAGCGCGTCACTCACCAGCGCTTGGCGCTTATCCCAGATTTGGTTGTTTTTAAACACCAGCGCCCGGTTTTGCCCCTGAGCCAGTGCTTGTTTAATCCGGATCAGTGTCCTCGCTTCCCGCGTCAACGCCCACAGCACCACCGGAGCCGCTATGCCTTCCGCTTGCAAACCGGACAAGATCTTTAAGACTCGATTTACCTTGGCGGCCAATACGCTATCCATCAGCTTAAACACATCGAATCTGGAACTGTCGGCCACCGCATCGCTTATCTGCTGAGTGCTGAGCTGTCCGCTGCCGTACAACACGTAAAGTTTTTCTATTTCCTGCGCGGCTGCCAACAGATTGCCTTCGATTCTGGACGCCAAAATTTTTAGGCCTTCCGGTTCAGCTTGTAGACCGCGCCGTTGCATTCGTTGCTGTAACCAACGCAGCAGGTCTTGACCCTCTAACGGCCAGACTTGAACAATGCAGCCGACCTTATCCAAAGCCTGAAACCAGCGCGATTTTAATGAGGCGCCGGCTGTCTTGGCCGCGGTAATCAGCAACAGCACATCTTGCGGCAAGTGTTCGCAATAAGCGGTCAAGGCTTTAGCGCCCTCGGTGCCCGGCGTGCCGGTGGACAATCTCAAATCGATAATTTTCTTATCGGCAAAAATGGATAAAGAACCGGCCGATTCGCTTAAGTCCTGCCAGGAAAATCCGGCATCGGCGACAAGGATCTCGCGGCTTTCATAGCCCGCTTTTCGTGCGGCCGCCCTAACTGAATCGGCCATTTCGCCCAGCTGCAACGGCTCGTCGCCGCTGATAAAATAAATCGGCGCCAAACTCTTTTGCAGCGCGGTTGTTATTTGTTCGGGCTTGAGCCGCATTTATTTTGCGCCTGTTTCTAATACGACTCGGGCGCGGTTCACGATAGTTTGCACGGCTTGCTGATACATTTCGTTACGGATCACGGCTTCTTCCTGATCTTTGGCGATCATAAACTGCTGATCGTTATAATATTCGCGTCTGACGTCGACCGATTGCCGCTCCATCAGCGGGGCGTCGTCGGCATTGGCAAGTTCATAGTCCAGACGATAGTTGAGTTCGAATTCGTTGGACTTGCCTCTTGTGCTCAACGACAACACGCGGCGGCTAAAGTCTTCGTTAAATATCTTGACCACAATACCGGCGCCTTTACGCGAGTCGGCAAGCTGACTGGAAGACGATTTCATGATTTGTTTGAATTGCTCGTGTAGCGCTCCCGATGCACCCTCTACATAAACGTTTTTTAGGTTTGCCGGTAAATCCAATGCGCCGCGCAGATGATAGCCGCAAGCGCTCAATAACAAAGCCATCATCAAGATGACTGCTTTTTTTGTTAACACACCTTTTCCTCTTAAATGAATCACTGCCTTTAAGTTAAGAAAAAAGCTCCCTCTCGGCAATTGCTCCTGCATTGCTCTACTTACCTACATCCCTGTAGGCATCCTGCTGGAGAGGGTTGGGGTGAGGAGAATAAAAATAAGGAAAAAAGCCTTATTTGATCCCCTCATCCTAACCTTCTCCCGG